>Ga0315289_10000144_pt1 | contig 115458 bp, 103 predicted proteins | sample YL17G11_40_MG_FD_203452 | JGI IMG/M metagenome (GOLD analysis project Ga0315289, IMG submission 203452) | Sediment microbial communities from Yellowstone Lake, YNP, Wyoming, USA - YL17G11_40 | ecosystem: Environmental > Aquatic > Freshwater > Lake > Sediment | place: USA: Wyoming | collected... | reverse complement strand
TGGGAAAACTCAGGTATTGGCGGGATAAGGTGGTCGTCCGCTAGGACGATAATCCTGACTAGATCGGCAGGCCTTGCTGCTTTCGCTGGGCCGTTTTCTGGAGTTCCTGGCCTTCGGCCACGAGCAAAGCTAGCTTATTGAAGATCATCCGGATCTTGATGTTGGCCAGCTTTCTCTTGCCGGATTTCTGCTTATCGTAGTGAGCCTTGAGGTAGGCTTCGACCTCCTCGGCGCTCATCATGGTTTTGACGAAATCGTCGACCGTCAGCTCGGCCCGGAGTTCCTCGAGCGTCTCCCCCTTGACTATGATCTTGTTCTCGACGAGGACCTGGGACCGCCACCCTTCGAAATCCTTGGCCGCGTAAATCGGGATCGGCCCGAGGAGCTTCTTGGCGTCCTGGATGATCTGGTCGTAAAAGGCCTTCCCTTCCTTGAGAAAATTCCGGGCCCGGTAGAACTCGGGATCGTTGGCGGCGGTCGTGTTCTGGAGGTATTTCCGGAATATTTGAATGGCTTCCGTGAGAACGGAATAGGACCGGGAGGACCGGATGTAGATTTCGCGCTCGATCGGGACCTGCATGCCCCTCAAACCTCGCCCGAACCATAACACAAGGGCCGGGCCGTGTCAAAGACTTTATTTCGCCCCTATCGCCGCGGCGATTAGACAGGCCCCCGCCAAAGGCGATTATTTAGCCCCTATCGCCGCGGCGACGACGTTGGCCACCTTGCTGCGCACGGAGATAATGTCTCCCTTGTCGTCCGGGTGGACGCGGTTGGTCAGGAAAACGACGGTCGTCTGGGTCTCCGGGTCGATCCAGATCGAGGTCCCCGTATAGCCGGAATGACCGTAGGACGCCGGGCCGAAGAGGTCGCCGCGGACAGTCGCGTAGTCCGAATCGAGGTCCCAGCCCAGGCCGCGGCCGGATTCGCCTACCTTGGGGTAGATCTCGGTCATGCGCTCGACACTGAGCGGGCTGAGGATGCGCACGCCCTTCCACTCGCCCTTGTTGAGAAGCATCTGGGCGAAGACGGCCAGGTCGTCGGCTGTCGAAAAGAGGCCGGCATTGCCCGAAACGCCGCCCTGCAGGCGGGCCAACGGGTCGTGGACGACGCCACGCAGGGGCGTGCCGTTGACGACCTCGGTGGGCACGCAGAGGCCCAGCAGGGATTCGGGCGGGCGATAAAACGTCCTTTTCATGCCCAGGGGCTTGAAAATGTTTTCCTCGGCGAATTCGGCGATCGTCTTTCCCGTGACTTTGTGGACGATGTGGGCCAGAGTGATGTAGTTGAGGCAGCTGTAGACGAACCTCGTCCCGACCGGGGATTCCTTGGGGATCTCGGCGATGAGCCGGGCGAGGTCGGTCGTCGAGCAGGGGTCGCCTAGTTTTTTCCCGGCTTCCTTGGCGTCGGTGTAAAGCGGCAGGCCCGAAGTATGGGTTAGCAGATGCCAGAGACGCGCCTCCTCCCCGGCGATCCCCTTCTCGCCGAACCAGGTCGAGAATTCGGGGACGTATTCCGTGACCCGGTCCCAGAGCCGGACCTTTCCCTGCTCGACGAGGATCATGACCGAGGTCGCCGTGGCCACGGGCTTCGTGACCGAGGCCAGGTCGAAGATCATGTCGGCGGCCATCGGGCGGGATTCGGGAACGCGCTGAGAGTCGCCGAAGGCCTTCCGGAAAACGACCTTCCCCTTGCGGGCGACGAGCAGAACGGCCCCCGGAAAGTCCTTCCGGACGACCGCGGCCCCGATAATCTCGTCGAGGGTGGCCAGGTGTTTCGAGGACATGCCGACGTCCTCCGGCTTGGCCGAGGGCAGAGCCTGGCCGAACGCAGCTGTCAGGCCGCTACAAACGAGAAGGGCGAGGACGGTCGAACTCAGGATTCTGCGCATGGCTCCCCCTTACTTGGCACCGGGCTTTTCCGGCGAATCTTTCCAGATGAGGCCGTCCTGGCGGATGCGCCAGCTCTCCCCGGATTTCGACGCGTAAACCGCTTCGAACAGGCTTTTCGTCCTCTGGATCGCCGGCGGATAGGACCAGCCCTTGACCTTCAAGACGCTCTCGCCCTTGAGCCCCAAAGCGCCGATGTCTGCGCTGAAGCTTCCGTTTTTATCGTAGTACGCCCACTGGGAGTAGTAAACTTTGCGGAGGGCCCATTTCACCTTTTCCTCGGGCCGCCGGTCAAATTTCTCTTTCCCCTTGCCGGGGCTTTTCGCGGAGAACTGGACGTAGCCCCACATCTCCGGGTAGTGGATGTTGATGACGCCCTGCGGCGTCCAGGTCCAGTTGTCCTCGGGCAGGGGCTGGCCCGTCGACGCGTCCTTCGTCTTGACGTAGGTCCCCTTCTCGACGTCGAGACGGTACTCGACCCGGGAGAAATTGACCCGCCACTGGTCGCCTGCCGACGGGCGCTCGGGCTTGCCGGGAATGCACTCCTTGAGCACCGCGAACGGCAGGGCGATCTCCAACGTCCAGGCCTTGTCCCCGTCCGAAGGGTCGTTCAGTGTCCCGATGACGTGGACGGCGGTCTTGAGCCCTTGGATGTCCCAAGAGTGGACCGCAGGGCCACCGTCGCGGTAGGGCCTGATGAGCAGGAGGTCCCAGACGGTGTTCAGGGCGTTCATCTCCAGCTCGTAATAGCTGTGGGTGTCGCCGTCGGGGTCGATGAAGACCTCGAAGTCGTTGTCCTGAAAGATGATGGAATCCCTATCGGTCAGGGTGGCCCAGACATGGGGCTCCTCGAGGTAGGCCCCGATGTAGATGTATTTGTCGTCCCAAAGCATCTGGACCCTGGTCCTGTAGCGCGGCTCGGGCTTGAGCGAGCCCTCGATGTCGCCGAAGACCTCGGTCCAGTCCGCGTCCCGCCAAGGGGCGTCGTCGAGACGGCCGTCTATCAGGATGGGGCTTTCGGCCCGCCGGCAGACGTACCCGAACGGCGCGAAACCGACCTTGGGCTCGGGTATCTTGGGCGGGGGGACGGCCGAAGCCGCCAGCGCTCCGATGAGGAACGCAGCCAAAACGGCGATTCGGGGACGCATCGGTGTTACCTCCGGACGGGTCGGGTCACTCCAGCCGCTTGATGATGTGCCAGCCGTACTTGCTCGTGGCCGCGTCGTAAACGGCCAGGCCGACGCCGCCGACTTCGAGACTGAAGCCGACGTCGCCGAAAGCCTTGACCATCCCTGTGCGCGAATATTCCTGTTCGGATTTGTCGGGCGTCACGCCCTTGTTCGTCATCTTGTAGATCCCGGGATAGGAATCGTTGGTGTACATCTTGACCATGGCGGCGAAATCCTCGCCCGCCTTTGCCCGCTCGAAAATCTGGAGGGCGATTTTTTCGGCCTCTTCCTTGCTCCGGGTCACCTTGGGGTCAGGAAGCGAGCCCTTGAAGGCGATGAGAATATGTTGGACGGTGACCCGCTCGGGCTCGGCCTGGGTGAGAGTCACGGACAGGGCGGGCAGGGCCAGGATCCCGATAAGGGCGAGAACGGCGATCTTTTTCATGATGTCCTCCTCTAATTCTAGAGCTTCAGCCAGCGGACGGTGTTGCCGCAAGAAGCCAGGAATTTTTCGAAATCGGCGAGAGCGATCTCCAGGGTCGCGGTGTTTACGTTCGGATGGAAGCCTAACCCGGTACTCGACTTCAGGGCTTCGTCGCAGACGACGTCGACCCCGTGGGTCGCGTCGTTGACCAGGCCGAAGGGCGAGACCGACCCCGGCTCGAGGCCCAGCCAGCGCTTGAGCCTTTCCGGCGAGGCGAAGCTCAGCCTGTCCTCCCCGAGAATGGCGTTGAGCCGCTTGAGGTCGACGGCCTTGTCGACGGCGGCGATGACCAGGTAATGACGGTTGCCGCGGTTGTTCCGGAGAAAGAGGTTCTTGCAATGCGTCCCTTTCATCGGACCCCATTGCTTTTCGGCCTCCTCGACCGTGGCCACAGGTGGATGCTCGTGGCGTATATAGGCTATCCCAAGCCTCTCCAGCGTCTCGAAGACCTTTCGTTCGACCTCGGCCACGGTCATGTCGCGATCTCTCCGATTCTCTCCGGCGATCCACCAGACACAATAAACGAAAGGACTAACGCGCGCAAGGGGATTCGGCTAGAATGGACCCATGAGCATCCTCTTCACACCCGTCCGGATAGGCTCCGTCACCGTCCCCGACCGCTTCGTCCGCTCGGCCACCCACGACTTCATGGCCGACGACGAGGGATTCGTCACGGACGCCCACATCGAGCTCTATCGCCGCTTAGCCGAAGGCGAAGTCGGGCTCATCATCACCGGCCACGCCCATGTCCAGCCTTCGGGCAAGGCCAGCCCGAAGCAGATGGCCGTCTTCGACGACCGGTTCATCGAGGGCCTGGCGCGCATCCCGGAGATCGTTCATCGTTTCCAGTCGCTTGTCTTCCTGCAGATCGCCCACGCCGGACGGCAAACGAAGGAAAAGCTCTGCGGCTGTATTCCCGTCTCCCCTTCCGCCGTCTACGACCCAGTATCCAAGGTTATGCCGCGGGAACTCGCATTCGATGAGATCCGCGCCCTCATCATCGATTTCATTTCGGCCGCGAAGCGGGCGAAGCGCGCCGGCTTCGACGGCGTCCAGCTTCACGCGGCCCACGGCTATCTCCTGTCGAGCTTCCTCTCTCCCCACACGAACCGACGCGCCGACGAATGGGGAGGCCCGGTCGAAAACAGGGCGCGCGTCCTCGTCGAGATCCTCCGAGGCGTCAAGGCCGCTTGCGGCCGGGACTTCCCGGTCATCGTCAAGCTCAACTCGACGGACTTCCTCGAAAGCGGTCTCGTCCTCGAGGACGCCGTCCGCGTCGCCAGAATGATCGCGGCAGAGGGCATCGACGGGATCGAAGTAAGCGGAGGAATGGCCGAGGCCGGCCGGGGCTCGGTCTGGGCCGGTTTACGTGGCGAAGACGAGGAGGGGTATTTCGTAGAAAACGCGGCCCGGATCAAGCGCGCGGTCCGCGTTCCCGTCTTTGCCCTCGGCGGGATCCGCACCTTGGCCGTGGCCGAGAGGATCGTCCGCGAGGGCAGGGCCGACCTCGTTTCGCTCAGCCGACCGCTCATCCGGGACCCCTTCCTCGTCAAACATTTCCGGGAAGGCCTCGCGGCGAAGTCCGAATGTATCTCCTGCAACAAGTGCTTCAACCCGCGCGGCATTCTCTGCGCCGAGCTCACGAAAAAGCGCTGAACGTCAGGTCTCGAGGTCCCGCGCCGCCGCCTCCATGAGGATGAAGAAGGCCTGGCCCTCGGCGGCCGTGCCCGGCTTCTCGAAAGTCGGCGAGCCGCAGACGTCCCGGACATAGCCGAGCTCGTCGACCTTGCTCCGGGCGGCTTTCCTCATGATTTCGGCGTCCTTGAGAAAGGACTTCGGGACCCAGCCGCCCTTGACCCCCCGGAAAATGGTGTACGACAGCATTTGGGAGAGGTTCGTTTCAATGAATGTCTCGGGCTTGTCGACGACGTCATGGAAGAGGCCGTCGGGGCGCCGTCTTCAGATAATATTCGAGCATCCGGTCGGCCCCGGCCTTGAGAGCCGGGTCGTTGGTGGCTTTTGCGGCGAAGAGGACGCCCTCACCGTTCGACCCCGGGTCGGTGACGCCGTGGTTGTCCCAGACCTGGCCCAGCCGTCCGTCGGGCCAGATGCGCAGGACCGCCTCGCGGGCCATCATGACGACCATGTCGCGATCGCCCCACTCGAGCAGGGCCTGCATCGCGACACCCTGCTCCCAGGCATGTCTCTGCATGGAGAGCATGGCCATTCTGACCTTTTCGACGACGGGCCCAGCTCCGGCCTGGACTCCCGCGACGGCCGTCTTTTGTCCGAGCGTCGCCAGCGCGCCCGATGCCGCACCCGCAGTCGGTAGGTTTTTTAAAGCTTGTCGTCTTTTCATGTATTATTCTCCCGTCCGAGGTCGACCGCCGCCTACCCGAGGCGACGTCACGGAGATTCTATTCCAGGAGCCGGGAGGCCGGCAACATTGATAAATTCCCCGGGCTCATGATAATGTCCCGCTCGAGGGAGGATCTCATGTCGAAAAAAACTTTCATCGCCATCGTCCTCAGCGGCATCTTCGCCCTTGCACTTTTCGGGTGCGGAAGACCCGCCTCGCGGGCTGCGGCCTCCGGCGCGGTCTTCAACATCAGGGATTTCGGAGCAACGGGGATCAAGGACGACCTGGCCCAGGAGGCCATTCAGAAGGCCATCGACGCCTGCGCCGCGGCCGGCGGCGGCACGATCCTCGTCCCGCCGGGCGATTACACGTCGGGGACGATCCATCTCCGCAGTCATGTCCGGCTCTACGTCGAAGCAGGCGCCACCATCTATTCCCTCCACGACAAGTCGCGCTTCGACAAGGACGCCCTCCTCTACGGCGAGGACCTCGTCAACGTGACCATCGAAGGCCGCGGCGTCTTCGACGGCGAGGCCGGCTACGACAGGCGCCTCAAGGGCGACCATGAGGACGACTTCATCCGTCCGAACCAGGTCGAGATGGAGGCGCTCGGCCTGCCCCTCCTCCGCTCTTTCCCGAAGCCCGACCAGACGGGCAAGATGGTCCTCCTCGTCCGCTGCACGGATGTCAGGATCTCCGGCGTCTCGTTCCTTAATTCCCCGTCCTGGACCATCCACCCCGTCGCCTGCGAAAGGCTGGTCATCGACGGCGTCTATATCCGCTCGAGCCTCAAGGACGGCGTCTGGGCGGACGGCATCGACCCCGACGGCTGTAAGGACGTCCGCATCTCGAACTGCACCATCGAGACAGGCGACGACGCCCTGGTCTTCTATTCCATGGACTGGTTCGGTCCGGCCCGGCCGTGCGAGAACATCACCGTGACGAACTGCCGGCTGAGCTCGGCCTCGAGCGCCGTGAAATTCTGCGACGGGAATATCGCCGGCATCCGGAACGTGACCATCGACAACTGCGTCATCACCGGGTCGAACCGCGGCATCGCCTTCATGACCTTCGACGGCGGAGCGGTCGAGAACGTCGTCCTGTCCAACCTGACCATCGATACTGTCCGCCACGAGTGGTTCTGGTGGGGGGACGGCGAGCCGTTCCACTTCAATATCAAGAAGCGGAGCGAGGTCCATGCCAACTGGCCGAAGGACAAGGACAGGCCGGCCGGGGCCATCCGCAACGTCAAGATCCAGAACGTCATCGCCCGTGGTTACGGCTCGAGCGTCTGCAACGGCCACCCCGACTCTTGGCTCGACGGCATCTCCTTCGAGAACGTCAAGCTCACCGTCGCCCACGACCCGGACGCTCCATACGACAAGGCCGTCCACGGACTCGTCTTCAAGCAAGCCCGGAACCTTAGACTCCGGGACGTCGAGGTCGCCTGGGAAGAGCCGGGATCGGCGAAATGGGAGAGCGGCCTCGCCTTCGAGGAGGTCAAGGGTTTGACGCTCGACAGCTTCACCGCCCGGCAAGCGCCGGGCGCAGATTCCGCTCCGGCCGTCCTCCTCCATCAAGTCGAGGACGCCATCATCCGGGACTGCCGAGCGGCCGAAGGGACGGGGACGTTCCTTCTTTTCTCGGGTGAAGGAACAAAAAACATCCTCCTCGAGAGGAACGATTTCCGGAAGGCCCGCCTCCCTTACTCCTTCGTTTCGGGCGCCTTGGCCCAAGCCCTCAAGATGGGGTACTAGGTCCGCCGGCCGCTTCGGCTATAAGCCTTCTACCTCCGCCCGAGGAGGAAGAGCACGATGACTGCGGCGAGGCCGAGGAGCAACATGAGGAAAGCCCTTTTCCTCCTCGCCGAGATGAAATCCTCTGCGGCGTTGATGTCCATGTAATGGGTTTCCGGGGCCCGGCCGGGAAGGAAAATGGCCTTGTCCTCCATTTTCCGGAATATCCGGCTGGGCTTGATGCCGAGATCGGCGAGAGACTTCGCCCGCATGGGGTCCGTCGCCTCGGCCCGCCGGAATCTCCTCATGTACTCGTTCTGCTTGATGATGATATAGGCGTCGCTCATGGTTGTCTCCGGCGTTGACCCTCATTATAGCCCATTGGGGTCGTGGTGTGCGAGATTCTCTTCTCAGCGCAATTTCCCTAGCTGGAAGTCGACCGTCAGTCCAATGTCGTCGCTCCTCCGTCAACGCCCGAAGGCGCCGGCCGGGATCGGTGTCCTCTCGAATCCCGGCCCACGCCAGGATACCTCCAGGCCCAACCCTCCCCTGCCCTGGAAATAAACGAGCTCGAAAGGATGCCAGCCCCCTTCGAGGGCTATTTCGGCTTTCTCCTCTGTCATACCGTGGACGCCGTCGTTGACGATGATCTCTTTCCCGGCGACCGACAGCTTCGACCCGTCGTCCGAGTTGACATAGAAGATGTAGACGCCGGTTTCGGGAATGCGAATGAACCCCTTGAATCTGAGGGCAAACTCGTCCTGGTCGTTGGCGACGGCGAGGTCGGGCCGCGCGGCCGATCCGGTCCTCACTGCTTTCAGAGAGGCAAAATCCGGGAGCTTTTCGAAGCGGCCCTTGAAAACCGCGTAAACGAGTCCCCTTTTCGCCGGGGCCGTCGCCAACGCGGCGATCGGTACGACCGGCCTGAACGTCCGGCTTTCGATGAGGCTCGAAGTTCCGTCGGGCCAGAAGGCACGGGCTTTGACGGTCGTTTCCCCTTCGATGACGACCGGCCGCCCGTAGACGAGCGAATCGGGACCCGGTTCAGAGCCGTCGACCGTGTAGCGGATCGTCGCTCCCTCCCGCGCCGCAAGCTCAACCGCGAAAGAAGGACCGACAAACTGAGTCTGGTCGGCGACGAAGCGCGGCGGCAAGTAGCCCCGGTTCAGCGCGGCGAATCGGGGCGGTTCGAGCTTGGTGATCTCGCGGTCGTAGGTCATCAGGCCGTTGACCTCGACCTCGCAGTCGGAGGTCTGAGTGTAGACCGCCGCGGCCAGTCCCCTGTCCACGAGCGGATAGAGGTTTTTGATGAGGTCGGTATATCGAATTTCATAGGTTTTAATGTCGTCGAAATTCCGGTATCCCCAGTTGCCCTCGGCCTGCCAGAGATGCCCGCTAAGGGGCAGCCCAAGCCCGCCGAATTCTCCGAGCACGGCGGCCCGTTTCTCTTCGACAGGCGGCATGGCCGGACCAGGATAGCTATGGATGTCGCTGACGTCACCGACGCCCTTATCGGTCCAGCCGCTGGCGTTGTTGACCAGCCGCGTCGGATCGTACTGCTGGGTCCAGGCCGTGATCCTCTCCGTGTCGTACTGACCCCAGCCCTCGTTGAACGGCACCCACATGACGATCGAGGGGTGGTTTATGAGGGCGTCGATGACCGCCTTCCACTCGCCCTCCCACTGGGCGTCTCTCCGCACGAGGGCGTCCGAAGGCCAGCCTTCACGGTCATAAAGGGCGCTGGGCATGTCCTGCCATACAAGGACGCCCAGCTTGTCACACCAATAATAGAGCCGGTCGGGCTCGACCTTGACGTGCTTCCGGAGCATGTTCATGCCCAGGGCCTTGATCACCTCGAGGTCGTAGCGAAGGGCCGTATCGGTCGGCGCGGTATAGAGGCCATCGGGCCACCAGCCCTGGTCGAGCGGGCCCAATTCGAAGAGCGGCCGACCGTTCAAAAACAGCCTGAGATAACCCCGCTCGTCCTTTCCCAGGGCGATCTTCCGCATCCCGGCGTAGCTCTCGACTTCATCCAGGATCTTACCGTCCTTCTTGAGAAACGCTTGGATATCGTAGAGGACCGGATTATCGGGCGACCAGAGCTCGAGCTGTGGCAAGTCGATTACGGTCGGCTTGCCGTATGGAGCCTCGGCCGCGGCCACGACGGTTTCGCCCCGGCTGACCGTTACGGCCAACGATGCGCCCGAGCCGTTTCCCGTGACCGTGGGCTCGATCGTCAAGGTCCCTCGATCGATGTCCGGCGTGATCTTCAGCTTCGCGAAATAGGTTTCCGGCACCGGCTCGAGCCAAACGGACTGCCAGATACCCGTCACAGCCGTGTAGAAAATGCCGTGGGGCTTCATGACCTGCTTTCCCCGGGCGATCGGGCTGTTATCATCGTCCTTGTCGGTCGGGTCGAGGACTCGCAGAACGATCTCCTGTTTCGCCCCGGCCGCGAGCGCCTCCGTGATGTCATAAGTGAAAGGGTCGTAACCGCCTCGGTGTATCCCGGCTTCGCGGCCGTTGACCCAGACTGTGCTCTCCCAGTCCACGGCCCCGAAATGAAGAAGAATCTTGCCGCGGCGCCATTTCTTAGCAACGGAGATCGTTCGGCGGTACCAGAGCTCCTTGACTGCCCCGACCGGCTTGCCGACCCCCGAGAGCGCCGACTCGACGGCGAACGGCACCAGGATCTTCCCGTCCCAAACGGCCGGCCGGCCCGCGTTTTTGGCCACGATCGCGTAATCCCAAAGCCCATTGAGGTTGAGCCACTCTTCGCGGACCATCTGCGGCCGCGGGTATTCGGGAAGGACCAGGTCGGGCTTGACCTCGGCGGCCCATCGGGTCATGATCCGGCCCTCCACGGGCTTCCATTCCGCCGCCGGTTCCGTCTTGCACGCGGCGATATACCCAATGAGGGCGATAGCCACAACGATCATCGCGGGGAATTTCTTCATGGCGGCACTCCTATCGAGGCATTAGTAATGCAACCTCCCCTGAGATGTCAATAAGTCAGGGGCGATTCTTCAAGAGGGACCCTAAGAGGGACAGTCCCCTCTGGGGACTGTCCCTCTTAAGGAGTTGAATTTCCGGGCTTCTTTTTATACAGTGTGCTGTCCGAGGAGGAGACAAACCATGAGCACCCAGGACCGGGCCCATCCCCTTGAAAAACTTAACCCGAAAATCCGCGCGCGCTTCCCAATGATCGACCGGGATTCCCAGGGAAACCCGCGTGTCTACCTCAACACCGGGGCGGGAAGCCTGACCGTCGATACCGCTTCCGAAGCAGCTTTCGACGCCCAACGCAGGCTCAACCCTATGCCGGGCGTTGTCGCCGCAGGGGAAACCGAGACGGCCGGCCTGCACGATCGGGTCCGGAGCCTGGCCGCCGATTTCCTCCACGCCGGGGACGGCCGTGAAATCAGCTTCCATCAATCGGCCACGGCCGCCCTGTTCAACCTGGCTTATGCCCTGCGGAGCGTCCTGGGGCGGGAGAATAACTTCGTCGTTACCGACCTCGACCACATGGCCAATGTCTCGCCATGGGAGGCCGTTTTAGGAGAGGGGCTGGGGCTCGAAGTCAGGCGGGCCCGGGTCACGTCCGAAGGGACCCTGGACATCTCCCACCTCCTTTCGCTCGTCGACGCCCGGACCGGACTTCTGGCGGTGACTTCCGCTTCCAACGGGACGGGGTCCCTCGTCCCCCTGCGCGAAACGGTCGCCGCCGTCCGCGAAAAGGCCCCCCATGGCCTCGTCGCCGTCGACGCTGTTCACCACGCCCCCCACGGCGTCATCGACGTCCGGGAGGCCGATTGCGATTTCCTCGCCTTCTCCGGCTACAAGGTCTTCGGCCCCATGCAGGGTGTCCTTTGGGGTAAGTCGGCACTGCTCGAAAAGCTCCGCCCCTACCGCGTCGAAACGAACAAGAACGAGCCGCCCTGGAAATTCGAGATGGGCATGCTGAACAATACGTCCCTCGCCTCCCTCGCAGCCGGACTGGAGTACCTCCTCTGGTTGGCCAGTCTTGTCGCCCTCAAGAGGGACAGTCCCCTCCGGGGACAGCCCCTCAGCCCACCCGATCTCGTCGCCGAACAGAGGGACAGCCCCCCAACGGGAGCAGCCCCCATTGGGGGACAGCCCATCAATCCACCCGATCTCGTCGCTCACAAAAGGGACAGTCCCCTTCGAGGACAGTCCCTGACCTCCGCCGGTCCGGCGGCCGCCTTCCCCGACAGGGCCTCAAAATTCCGCTTCGTCATGACGTCCATCGCCGAATACGAGGCAGGCCTCACGCGCCGCGTCCTCGAAGGCTTCCGGAAGTTCGACCCTGCGCGTTTCCGCTGTTTCGGCATCACCGACCCGGCCCGCTCCGGAGACCGCGTCCCGACGTTCGCTTTCGACGTCGCCGACCTGGGCGCCACGGACGCGAAGAGGCGCCTCTGGGAGGATGCCCGCATCCAGATCGCCGACGGCAACCACTATTCGGCGGCCGTCGTCCGCCACCTCGGCCGGCCTGAAGGAATTTGCCGGGCAAGCTTCGCCCACTACGACAATCCCGGTACGGTCGATCGCTTCCTCGAAGCCCTCGGACGGCTTGCTGCTTGAGAAAGAAAACGACGGGCCGCCGCGAAAAAGATTGAAGAAGCGGCCCGGAAAAAATAGAATGGGACTTCCGAGAGGAGAAGAACCCAGATGAGAACACGTCTCTTGCTTGCCGGCCTCCTGGCATTCGCCTCTTTCGCGGCCGCCGCGGCCGAAAACCCCGTCGTCCTCATCAAGACCGAGAAAGGCGACATTACGGTCGAGGTCGACCTCGCCCGGGCCCCCGTCACGGCGGCTAATTTCCTCCGCTACGTCGACGGGAAGCTCTACGACGGCTCGGTTTTCCATCGCACGGTGACCCTGGACAACCAGCCCAATAACGACGTGCGCATCGAGGTCATCCAGGGCGGCCAGCTGTCCGAAGACAAAGGCTTTCCTCCGATCGCCCATGAAACGACGGCGACGACCGGGCTCAAGCACCTCGACGGCACGATCTCCATGGCCCGCGGGACACCGGGAAGCGCCACGTCGAGTTTCTTTTTCTGTATGGGTCCCCAGACTGAACTCGACTTCGGCGGCAAGAGAAACCCCGACGGCCAGGGCTTCGCCGCGTTCGGCCGGGTCGTCAAGGGAATGGACGTCGTCAAGGCCATCCACGTCCTGCCGGCCGAAGGGCAATCGCTCAAGCCGCCCGTCAAGATCATCTCCGTCCGCAGAATCGGCAAATAAACACGACCAAGGAGAATTGCCATGCGCAAGAATTCCAAAACGGCCGCCTTCCTCGGCCTCCTGCTCGTCGTCCTCATCGCCGGGCAGGCTTTCGCCCAGGACAGGATCGTCGGGAAAGCCCTTTACGACAAGCTCCGCCGCGAGGCGCGCACCCTGGTCAAGATGGAGGGCCAGCCCGGACTCGCTTGGACGCCCGACGGCAAAGCCTCTTACATCAATGAGGACGGGACCTTCAAGCGGGTCGACATCCTCACCGGCGAGAAAACGCCCCTCTTCGACGACGCCAAGCTCCTGGCGGCGGTCAACGCCATGACGGGACGGCAGGAAGTCAAGCTCTTCTTCAGCCGTTTCCAGTACCTGGACGAGGGGAAAAAGATCCAGTTTTCGGCCTTCAACAAAGTGTTCGTCTACGACCTCGCTTCCTCGAAGCTCGTTTTCTACGAGCCGGAGCCGGCCATCGTCGGCGTCCGGGGCCGGGCCTACGGCGACATCCTCTCGCCCGACCTCAAGTATCGGGCCTATACCCGGAACTACAACCTCTACGTCAAGGACATGGACGGCAGCGAGACGGCCCTGACGACGGACGGGACGGAAGACCTCCGCAACGCCTTCCCCGACTGGGTCTACCCCGAAGAGCTCGGGCAGTACCAGGCTTTCTGGTGGTCTCCCGACTCCAAGAAAATCGCCTTCATGCAATTCGACGAGAAACCGGTCACCAAGTACCCCATCGTCCACGACGTCCAACCCATCCCGCGCTTCGAGCTCCTGGGCTATCCCAAGCCGGGCGGCAACAACCCCATCGTCCGGCTGTTCGTCGCCGACGTCGCCTCGAAAAAGCTCGTCCGCCTGGAGACGGGGGACGACCTCGACGTCTATCTCTACCGGGGCCAGTGGACCAACGATTCGAAGGAATTCACCTACCACCGCCTCAACCGCTGGCAGAACAAGCTCGAGCTCTTCGCCGCCGACCCGGCCACGGGGAAAACGCGCATCTTTCTCACCGACGAGGACCCCTGCTACATCGACGAGCAGACCGACCTCATCTTCCTCAAGGACAACCTCCGGTTCCTGTGGACATCGGAGCGGAGCGGCTGGCGCGAGATCTACCTCTACGACTTGACAGGCGAGCTCCTCAAGCAACTGACGAATGCCAAGCTTCCGGTCCGTTCGATCCAGGGCGTCGACGAGGCCCGCGGCTGGGTCTACTTCGGCGGCCTCGAAGCGAACGGCACCGAGAGCCATGCTTACAAGGTCAAGCTCGACGGCACCGGATTCGCCAAGATGACCAAAGAATCCGGCTCCCATAACGTCAGCTTCTCCCCCAATTTCGACTATTACACGGACGCCTTCTCGAGCTTCGACCAGCCCATGAAATCGACGCTCTGCCAGGCCGACGGGAAAGAGGTCAAGGTCCTTGCCACCTCCGTTCCGACCAAGGAATTCCTCGACCTCAAGCTGGTCAAGCCGGAGCGCTTCACCTTCAAGTCGGCCGACGGCAAGTACGATCTCGACGGGCTCGTTTATTTCCCGACCCACTTCGACCCCAAGGACAAATATCCGCTCCTACTCTCTATTTACGGCGGGCCGGGCTCGAAGGGCGTCAGCAACTCCTACAAGATGACCGATGGCAACCAGGCCCTGGCCCAGCTCGGCTTCCTCGTCGCGGTCTGCGACTACAGGGGCGTTTCCGGACGGGGCAAAGCCTTCCAGAACCTCCATTACATGAAGCTCGGCCAGGTCGAGCTCGAGGACCACGTCGCCTTCGTCAAGGCCCTCGGCCAGCGGCCCTACGCGGACACGACTCGGGTCGGCGTCACCGGCCACTCTTATGGCGGCTACTTCACCTGCCTCGCCCTGCTCAAGGAACCCGACGTCTTCCACGTCGGCGTCGCCGGCGCGCCCGTCACCGACTGGCGGAACTACGATTCGATCTACACCGAGCGCTACATGCGCCGGCCCCAGGACAACCCCGACGGCTACGAGAAAGGCTCCTGCCTGACCTACGCCAAGAACCTCAAGGGCAAGCTCTTCATCCACCACGGCGCCGTCGACGACAACGTCCACCCCGGCAACACCATCCAGCTCGTCCAGGCCCTGCTCAAGGAAAACAAGAAGTTCGACATGATGATCTACCCCGAGCAGCAGCACGGCATCGCCTTCCAGCGCTACGGCGAGAGCCGGGTGGAGTATTTCATCGAGCACCTGAAGCCCGTTGTCAAGTAAGCGGGCCGGACTTCCAGCAAGGAGCGATCACATGGCCAAATTCGAAGGCGTGAAATGGGCCCCGCGGCAGATGCGCTATCTTCTCCCCGTGAAGCAGTTCGACATCCTCGAGTCCGACGCCAAGGTTTTCGCCGTGTCCCGTTCGATCTTCTATTCCACATTCCTCTGCTTCGAGGGCATCCGGTTTTTCTGCAAGAAGAACCCGGCCGGGCGGCTCGAAGTCAACTTCCTCAACTGGCACAAGAACCTGGAGAGGCTCCGGCGCGGCATGGCCTTCAACCTGAGCCGGGCCCAGGCGGCCATCATCCCCTCCGTCGAGGAGATGGAGAACATCATCGTTCACCAGTATTTCAAGGACCCGGCCATCCGGGCCTTCCTCGAGGAGATGGCCGAACAGGGCGCCCAGGGCTATCTCAGGCCGTTCACGGTGGACGAGGAGCAATCCATGGGGGTCACCTTCCCCAGCCAGCCGGCCATCCGGGCCCTCTTCTGCCGCTACGACAACTACATGGGCGAGCCGTTCACCGGCGTCGTCATCCCTCACCTGGTCCGGGCTACGGCCGCCAACAAGACCGGCTGGCTCAAGCTGGGCATCAACTACCTCATCAGCCTGAAGGCTATCGACGCCGCCAAGGACGTCGACCCGCAGGCCGCGGCCGCGCTCTTCCTCGACGACAAGACCCACCTCCCTCTCGAGGAACGGCGCATTACCGAGTGGGACTCCTCGTGCTGCCTCTTCGGTTTCCGCGACGGGACGGTGGTCAAGATCCCCGAAAGCGAGCTCATCCTGCCCTCGATCACGATCCAGGGCATGGTGGCCATCCTGAGGGAGATGGACGTCAAGGTCGAGGAGCGTCACGTCACCTACGGCGAGCTCGTCCAGAGGGTCCGGTCTCAGGAGCTCGTCGTGGCCGCGAGCATCGGCACAGCCGGGATCATGAACCGCTGCCAGAAACTCCTCTGCGTGGATAAGAATAACGCTGTCACGGCCACGCATCTCCCCGATACGGGGCACCCGCTTTACGCGAAACTGGCCGAGGCCAAGGCCTATTACTGGAACATCTACAAGGAGAAAGCGAGGCTCCCGGCCGGGATGAACCTCTTTAAATACGCGATGTAACAAAAATAAAAAAGGGGACTGTTCGGTTTTTTCAGGAAAACCGGACAGCCCCTTTTTTTATTCTGGCCGGGATTAGAGGCCCATGGCGATGAGCATCCAGAACTTGTCTCCAAGTTCCAGGTACTTCTGAATGGCGGCGCGGGCCGTGTCGTTCGTATACTTCGTCAAGTATTGCTCGACCGTGAACGGCTCCTTGTCCGGCGTTTTGCTGGCCAAAATCTCCTGGATCTTCTTCTCGATCAGGGGCAAGTCGGCGAAGGCCCTGTTTTCGAATTCGGCAATCGTGTCCTCGACCGTCTTCTTGGTCGCTCCCCACTTCAGGGTCGCCAGGCGGTTGGCCCGGCGGAAGGCCCAGGCCGCGGAATCCAGGCGGAAGCGGTATTGGCCGCAGATCTCGAAGCTCGGGGGGAGTTCGGTGGCGCCGGCGAAAATGGGAATGCGGGCGCTCATGGCCGGATTGTCGAAAGCGAACCAGCAAATCGCCCCGACCGCGGGCGGCAGCCAGCCCCGAACTTGAATGACAGTGGCGTAGGCGCAGCCCGAGATCGGGATCGTCCGCTGGGACGTGATCGTCCCCGGCTTGAGCGTATTGACGAGGTTCATCACGTCGCGCGACATCCAGGCGCTGGCCAAGGGGCTCGGCATCATCTCGGGCGCGGCCGGCGGAGCGGCGGCCGGATCTCCCCCCTGCCCCCTCGGCCGCCCTTTCGGCACGAGGAGGTTCTTGGTCATGTCGAGGTCGGTTCCCGAATAGGGGTCGCGGTACATGGCCAGGACGTCGCGGACCGAGAGCTTCTTCTCGGGCTTGACCGAGAAAGGCAGCTCGGCCATGTCCATGGTCAGCTTGAGCGAAGGCGCGAGGGTGCTGAGGACGAAGAACTCGCGCGTCGAGAACGGCTTGCGGCCGTTGTAGGCTTCCCAGAACTTGAACGGCTTGCCGCTCTTGGGGTCCCACCAGCCCATGTCCTGGGCCAGCTGGAAGACGTTGTCCGAAGCCATGTAGCGGTCGGGGTCCTTGAGGTTGACCTCGGCGATCCGGGGGATATTGGCCGAGATGCCGACCTGGTCGTCAGGGATGCGGACGGCCGCCCAGACGGCGCCCTTCTCCAGCGGCCCGGCGCCCATGATCTCGAAGTGCCAGACTTCCTTGCCGTCGGCGATGGTGATGCATTCCCCGTAGTCGCCGTAGCCGTACTGCTTGACGAGCTCGCCGGCCAGCTTGATGGCCTCGCGGGCCGTTTTGCAGCGTTCGAGAACGACACGCTCGATCTCCTCGATCATGAACATGCCTTCATTGTTGACGAGCTCTCGCCGGCCGCCGATCGTCGTCTCGCCGATGACCAGGCCGTGCTCGTTCATGGCCGGGTAGGCGGTGTTCATGAAGCGGTAGGTTTCCGCGACCTGAGGGATCTCGCCGGCCTGGACGATGCCGCGAAGATCCGTCGACGTCTCCGTGTGCATCTTGCCGGAGTAGATCTTGTTCATCGACTTCTCCGGCCACTTCTGGCGCGGGACGATGTTCAGCCATTGACGGTAGGGGCCGTCGCAGGTGTGACAGGTGATGACCGATCCGTCGACCGTGGCCAGGCGGCCGACCTGGATCGAGGTACAACTTTCGGGGTCGTCGACCCAGGCCTGGGCGGCCACGCCTAGCGGGGCCTCGGGCTTCTGCGCCGAGACAAACGAAAAAATGGCGAGCAGGACGACCGAAAGGACGAGTCCTCGGCCGACGATCTTTTTGAACCGGGGTTTGTTCAAGTTAGTCTCCTCTCCGAATGGTCTCAGGAATATGAATGTATGCAATCCGCCGCACTCCTGTCAAGAAGAACCGGGCCATGTACCTAAGGTACGTGTCCCGGTTCCTTACGGATGGTTCCCCTCACAGCCCGCGTTGCGTCAGAACCGCCTGAAGACCCGGGGAAGTCACAACGTCCGCTCAGGGATCAAGGGACAGGCGTTCGACGAGAGCTTGATAGGCGTCCGCCGCGGTCATGGACGGCGTCACCGGGATCTCGACGATAAGGGTCCGCCGCTCGCGATAATAGGCGACGAGCGGGATCGTCCGCTCGCGGAAAACGGCCAGCCGTTTCTCGACCGCCTCGAGCGTATCGTCGATTCTCTCGGACCTGTCTCCCCCGGGGTCAAGCCGGATCCTCTCACGTATGACCGCTGCGCCGGCTTCTAGATAAACAACGCGCTCGACAGCGACGACATCGGCCAGGCTCTCGGCCTGCTTCCTGTACCGCGGCAGGCCGTTGAGGATGAACAGGGAATCCGACGTCAGCCTTTTTCTCGCGGCGAACGAGCGGAGGATATTGACGATCATGGGCAGGTCCCGCGCCTCGAACAGGGCTCCCGTCGCCAGGGAATTGCGGACGGACTGGAGCTCTAAAGCCGTGAACCCCGGCTCCGGTTCCAGGGCCGCGGCGAGCCGCCTGAGGTTGGCCCCGAAATCGAAGTGGGCGCAACGTCTGCCGTCGAGTCCGCGCCTCTCGATCTCTTCGCCCAGCGGGGATTTTCCCGAGCCCGTCGGCCCCATGAGAAGCCACGACGGCCACGGCCGGCCGGCCAACGTCAGGCGCCTCCGCCCGGAGCGTCCGGGTCGTCCGTTTCTCCCACCGTCAGGTAATGGAAGGCCCGGTCGATGTCGCGGTGGCTGGCGACCAGGACCAGAGTGTCCTGCTCCTTGACTTCGAACTCTGCCCCAGGGCTGGTGAACGATTCCTCTCCTCTGACGACGGCGATGACAGTCGCCCCGGTCCGGCTCCGGAGGTCGAGGCCGCCGAGCGTCTTGCCGGCCGGCCAGGCATCCTTGCCAACGAAATATGTCTCGGCTGTCCCCGCGGCGAGGAGGTCGGTGATCCGCTCGGCCACGGGCCGGATCGCGCTGCAAGCTCCCCGCAGCATCCCGTAGCATTCGCCGCGGAGAACCTTGACCTGGGCGTCGATGATGTTCCGCGGCAAGTGGTACTTCTCGAGGACCCGGGTGAAGATCTCGATGGACGTCTCGAACTCCTCGGGGATGACGTCGCCGGCCCCGAGGCCGAGGAGTCCGTCGATTTCCGAAGCGTAGCGGGTCCGGACGATGATGAAGATGTCCGGGTTGAGCTCCCGGACCGCTTTGACACCCCGCCGCGTCATCAGAGGGTCGGAGATGGCAAAGACGATGCCCTTGGCCCGTCTCACTCCCGCCTCCTCGAGGATGGTCCGGCTGGAGACGTCGCCGAAGATAATGGGCTCCCCCTCCGCCGCCGCGGACCTGACCGTGACCGGGTTGAGCTCGAGGATGACGTAGCCGATCCCGGCCTCCTTGAGGACGTGGGCGAGGTTCTTGCCGTTGAGGCCGTATCCGGCGATGATGACGTGGTCCTTGAGGTCCCGACCGGACTTCCCGCCGGCGGCGGCGATCTTCCTCTTCCATCGCAGTGCCCGCTCGCTCCGGTCGGCCAGGGCCGGAGATATCTGGATGAGGAGCGGAGTCGCCAGGATGGTCAGGATGGACGAGGCGATGAAGGCCTGGAAGATGTCGTCGGCGAGAAGTCCGTTGGCCCGCCCGACTCCGGCCAGGACGAAGGAAAATTCCCCGATCTGGGCGAGGGCCAGCCCCGTCATCAGGGCGATCCGCGGCCCGTAGCCCAAAGCAGCCACGGTCAGGACCACGACGATGGCTTTGAGCAGGAGGATGGAAACGACCAGGGCGAGTACGGTGAACTTGAACCGCCAGACCGCTCCGATGTCGAGGAGCATCCCGACGGAAATGAAGAACAGGCTGTTGAAGACGTCCTTGAAGGGCAGGATGTCGGAGACGACCTGGTGGCTGTAGTCGGATTCGGCCAGGATGACCCCGGCAAGGAAGGCTCCGAGGGCGAGCGACAGCCCGAGCGTTGACGTCAGCAGAGCCATGCCCAGGCAGATGAAGAGCGTGGCGATGAGGAAGACCTCCCTGATGCGCGTCCGGACGACGATGTGGAGGACCCGGGGCATGAGGAACCGGGCGACGGCGAAAACCGCGGCGATCGCGGCCGCGCTCAAGCCGAAGCGCAGGGCGATGGCCCCGGCGGAAATGCTGCCGGCATTGGCCAGGACTGGCACGAGGGCGATCATGGGCACGATGGCGATGTCCTGGAAGATCAGGATGCCGAGGGAGATCCGGCCCTGGGGCGCGTCGGTCTCGCCACGGTCGGCCTGGATCTTCAGCACGAGGGCGGTGCTGCTCAGCGAGACGAGAAAGCCGTAGAAGAGGGCCTCCCGGAAGCCGACCCCGAAAACGGCGACGATAAAGCCCACGCAGGCTGCCGTTGTCAGCAAGACCTGGAGCCCGCCCCCCGCCCAGAAATTCCTCTGGATCCGCTTGAGCCGGGCCGGCTCGAATTCGAGGCCGATGGTGAACAGGAGCATGACGACGCCGATTTCCGCCAGGATGTTGACGGTCCCCGTATTCTTGATCAGGGACAGGCCGCCCGGCCCGATGAGCACTCCGGTCAGGAGGAACCCGATGACCGACGGCAATTTCAGCTTGTGGGAGAGGTAGATGATGAGAACGGAAGCGGCCAGGACGATGACGAGTTCTTCGAGGGCGAATAGGTCCATGGCGCGGCGAAACTCCTTTCAAGGCTTATAACATGGAAAATCAGGGACGGTCAACCGGGCCATCACCGCGGGAGGCTAGCCCCGAGGTCGATTTTTCACCCCTGAGGACCCCCTGGGAGATGATTGACCCCATGGAGCGAGCGGAATATAATGCAGGGCGACCGATACACTTGTAGGAGGCTTACATGAAAAGACTTATGATCGTGGCTCTAGTTGCCCTGTGCGTCGCCGCGCTCCTGCCCCAGACGCTCTCGGCCGGCTTCGGCATCAAAGGCGGCTATTCTCTGTCCAAGTTCGCCTTGACGGCGGCCGACCCGATTCCCTTCGCCTTCCAGAACCTACGCTCCCCTGTGGGCGGGATCTTCTTCAGCCTTGGATTCGGCCCCCTGGCCATCCAGCCCGAAGTCCTCTACGTCCGGATGGGCGGCAGAGATGTCATCGACGGGAGCGGATCAGAATTTCAGTTCGATTACATCCAGGTGCCCCTCCTCCTCAAACTGAAAATCATCCCCTTGGGCCCCATGAGTCCCTTCATCTGCGCCGGAGGCTACGGTTCCTATCTTATTAGGGCCCGGGAAGTCACGTTGGTTGATGGTGTTGTCGTCGGAGACCCCGCCGACCTGGGCGAGAATTACGAGAAGTACGACTACGGCGTCGTCGTCGGCGGCGGCTTGAAATTAAAACTGCCCGGCATCTCCATCTCGATCGAAGGCCGCTATAACTACGGCCTTAAGAACATTTGGATCCCCATGGGCCCTGACGATACCACGGCGTGGAAGAACAGATCCATGATGGCCCTAGTCGGCATCGGATTCTAATCAGTAAAGCGCGAGTTTCCGTTACCTCCTGTGCCTCACCCCCCGCGGGGTGAGGTTTTTTTTGGCTCAAAGTTTTAGCCGGGCGATAAGCGTTTCGAGATAGCGGGACTTCATCTGCTTGGAGGCCATGGCTTGCTTGATCGGCTGCAGTTTGAGGATGACGCCGAGGACCGCGGCCATGGCCCGATGGCTCGCGAGAGCCTGTTTGTCGAAGATGAGGTTCTGGAGTTTTCCCCGTTCGATGGCCATCAGGACGGCCTTGTGGGCCGAATTGAGAGGCGTGATGACCCGCTCGGTCCTGGAGACGAGGCGGAGGCTTTCCGTCTTACAGACCCGGACGCAGACGGCGCAGCCCAGGCAGATGTTTTCGTCGAGCTTGGCTTTTTTCTTCCGCGGGTGGAGCGGGTCGTTGGCCGAAGCCATGGTCATGGCCTCGACGGGGCAGACGGCCGCGCACTCGCCGCACCCCGTGCACGACTCGAGGTCGACCACGGGCAGGAAATTCGTGGTGTGGACGGGATGGAGCATCCCGAAGCGGCGGGCGGCGATCAGGGCCTCGCAGCAGCAGCCGCAGCAGTTGCAGATGAACGAGACCCTGTTCCTGACGTTCTCGCCGAACTGGACGAGGTTGCGGCCGTGCGCCTCGTCGAGCAGGGCCAATCCTTCGGCCGCGTCGACGGCCCGGGCGTAGCCGTGCCGGATGAGCGAGGCCGCCGTCGTGTTGAAGGTCATGCAGATGTCGAGCGGCGCGTCGCAGGCGTGGCCGGCGTGCTCCATCTTGTGCCGGCAGTAGCAGAGGCTGATCCCCCTGTGGGAGGCCGTCTTGATGACCTCGGACGCCCGCTCGTAGTCGAGGACGTGGAGGGCGTTCTCGTTCGAGAGGACGGGCTCGTTGACGAAGACCCGGCCGAGCTGGGTTTCGCCCCGCGTGAACAGGGACTTGATGAAATCCTCCTCGACGGTTATGTACTGATAATAGAGCTCGGCCAGGACCTTCTGGTCGAGGTCGCCCCGGAGCCTCATCATGGAGAACTCGAAAAAGCCGGCCATGGGAGGCGGCAGGACGTAATAGCGGTTCTTGCGTCCCTGGACGTCGATGAGCAGGGCCCGGCCGGCTAAATCGTCTAGGACTTTCTCGGCTTCCGGGAGGCTCGTTTTCCAGGCCCGCGCGGCCGTGGCGGACGTGAACGGCTTGATGGGAACCAAGGCTACGAGAGCCGCCTCCTTCTCGCTCATGAGGAGCTTGAGGATCTCATAGAGCAGTTCGGACGGCGGGGCGCCCTGGGGGTGCTTGTTGAGGCGTCTGACGAGTTTCTGGTAACCCGTTTTTGCTGCCAAGTGAGCCATGGCCTCTATTTACTAGATTTCGCCGGGCTTGGCAACCAAGAACAGTACTCTTTACCATAGGGCGCCCGTTGGTTTATGCTGTCCCGAGAACGGAGGGACACATGAAGACGATCAAGACCGGGCTCATCGGAACGGGATACATCGGCATGGTCCATCTGGAGATGCTCAGGCGCCTCGGCGGCGTCGAGGTCACGGCCGTCGCCGACACGAACAAGGTCTTGGCTCGGCAGGCGGCGGAAAAATTCGGGATTCCCCGGGTCTATGATAGCGCCGACGAACTGATCGCCGACCGCAAGGTCGAGGTCATCCATAATTGCGCCCCGAACAACGTCCATTTCGACATCAACGCTATGGCCATCCGAGCCGGAAAAGAGGTGCTCTCCGAAAAACCCCTGGCCCTCGATTCCCGGGAATCCGCGGAGCTGCTGGGGCTGGCGGAAAAGCACGGAACTCTGACCGCGATCAATTTCTGCTACCGGTATTACCCGGTCGTCCAGGAGGCCGCGGCGCGGGCACGGCGGGGCGATCTGGGGGACGTCAGGGCCTTCGTCGGGCATTTCCTCCAGGACTGGCTCTTCTACGAGACGGACTACTCCTGGCGACTGGATCCCAAGGTTGCGGGGAAAGCCAACGTCGTCGCCGACCTCGGCAGTCACTGGTGCGACCTCGTCCAATTCATCACGGGACAGAAGATCGTCGAGGTCATGGCCGAGCTCCACACCTGCCTGCCCAAACGGCGCAAGCCGAAGGCGGGACCGCTCTCGTTCGGCGCCGGGCAGGCGGGCGAATCGGAAGAGGTCGGCATTGAGCTCGACGATTTCGCCTCCCTTTTTCTCAAGCTTGCAAACGGAGCCCGGGGAAACTTCACGACCTGCCAGGCCGCGGCCGGCCGCAAGGTCGACATCGAGCTCCAGGTCTTCGGCTCGAAGGAATCCTACGCCTGGAGCCACGTCCACCCTAATGCCCTATGGATCGGCCACCGGGAAAAGGCCAACGAGGTTTTCTACGAATCCTCGCTCCAGCAGGCTGCGGAAACGCGGAAATACGCCGCCCTGCCCACCGGCCATCCCATGGGCTACCACGACGCCGTGGTCAACCTGTTCCGGGATTACTACGAAGCCGTGGCGGCGAAGCGGGAAGGGAAACCCTACCGCGCGACCTTCCCCGATTTCCGGACCGGTCACGAGATGATGTGCGTCATCGACGCCGCCGTCGAATCGAACAAGTCCGGCCGGTGGGTCAAGGTCGGGAAATAGTGGAAAAGTATTCGCTCGTCGTGATCGGCGGCGGGCCGGCCGGACTCTTCTGCGCCTTGCGGGCAGCGGGAAACGGGCGAAGGATCCTGATCGTGGAAAAAAAGCCCCACCCGGGCCGGAAGCTCCTCCTTTCCGGTTTGGGCCAGTGCAATATCACCCACGATGAGGACAGCGAATCATTCCTTTCTCATTATGGGGACAACGGCCGGTTTTTAAAACCCGCCCTGATGAATTTCCAAAATCGGGATTTGATTTCGTTCTTCACAGAACGGGGACTGCCTCTCATGACTGAGCCCGGCGGAAAAGTGTTTCCCCGGTCCAGGAAGGCGTCCGAGATTTTGGATATTCTGGTCAAGGAATGTACGGCCGCCCATGTGGAGATCCGATGCGGGGACCCGGTCCTCGAAGTCTCCGTCCGGGAAGAAGGGTTTTCGATCCGGTCAGATCAGGGGGCGTATCACGCCGATCAGTTGGTCATTGCGACCGGAGGCCTCACCTATCCGGCCACGGGCTCGACGGGAGACGGGTATGTTTTCGCTCGAACCCTAGGGCATAGCGTGACAGAGGTGAGCCCGGCGCTGGCCGCGGTGACCATCGAGGACTACAGATTCTCGGACCTGGCCGGGATTTCTTTTGCGGATGTGATCATTTCCCTTTATCGCGCCGGGCAAAAGGTCAAGCGGCACACCGGAGACTTGCTTCTGACCCATTCCGGGTTGTCCGGGCCGGGAATCCTCGATTTTTCCAGGTTTATCCGTCCGGGTGATACTCTCAGAATATCTTTCCTCTCTGGCCTTGATCATCAGAAAATTAAAGAGACCCTGTTGAACCGCATTTCCGCTGCCGGAAATGCCCGGGTCAGGACGGTCTTGACGGCCTATGATCTGCCCGAAAGGTTCGTTAACAGACTCCTGACTTTGGCCAGGATAGACCCTGATCTGACCGGGGCACATCTCTCCAGGAAGGAGCGCTCTACCCTTATCGAACTGCTGACGGGATGCCCCTTCTTGGTCGGCCGACTCGGGGGAATTCACGAGGCCATGGTAACCCGCGGCGGAGTTACTCTGTCCGAGATCGATCCGAAGACGATGGAGTCCAGGCTCGTTCCCGGCCTCTTCTTCGTCGGCGAGGTCCTGGACATCGACGGGGATACCGGCGGATACAATCTGCAGGCCGCGTTCTCGACCGCGGCCCTGGCCGCCCGGAGGATCGTGGACCGTGCTTCGGGATCGGCCTGATCGACCGGCGGATTCGGATTCGGAAGATAGTGCCGCTGCGCGCAAATTCATAAAATCTTGACAGACCCTTGACAACTTTATCTCGCGAGGCACTTATCATGATGACGGATGAAGGAGGGACACCATGAAGAAGAGGTTCGGCAAACTGATCGCGGCCGTCCTGGCCTTTTTGATACTCGTTCTTCCCGCTACACTTTCTGCGCGGGAGAGGCGGGGAGCCAACCTCGTCGTCGCCCTAAAGGACGGGCATAAGGTCACGGGAGAGCTCATCGCCGTCAAACAGGATTCCCTGCTTTTGCTAGGTCTTGATGGGAAGGACGAATCCGTCGTCGTTGCCGATATAGCGATCATCAGGATCGTCAGAAGGTCCAAAGCCTGGCGGGGCCTTCTTTATGGTTTCGTGCCCGGGGCAATCGGAGGGGCGATATTGGCCTCCCAGGGCATGGACGACATGGGTGTGCTGGGGGGCATTATTGGAGGTTTGGTCGTCGGAGCTGCGTCCGGCCTCGTCGGTTTCGCGGCCGGGGCGGGCGCCGGCCTCGACTCCGAAATCAGCCTCTCCGGTCTGCACGAGTCGGCGGTGAGCAAGATCTTGGCCAAGCTGAACCGCCAGGCACGGGAACCCAGGGAGTTTGTACCGACGCAAAGGACCACGACGACCGGAGAGCCGGAGAAGCGAGTTCCTTATTCGGATAAACGAGGGCCGCGCCTTAAACTGACCTGGGCCCCGGGCATCAATGCTGCCCAGGGCCTTTGGGACATCACAGAAGAGGACATCATATTCCGATTCACCGAGGACCTTCCTCCTGCGGAATTAGGCCCCTATACTTCGAGAGTCTATGTGGAGAATCTACGATCGTCTTTCTCCCTAGGGCGAATAAGCCTGGCCTATGAATGGAGCCGTCGCCTGTCTTCGGAGATCGAGCTTTATGTTTCGAGGCACAAGACCGATCGCTTCGGTGACCTTGTCTTCAGCTCGACCCTCGACGGGATCGAATACAGGGCGACCTGGGGCGAGGACGAGACCCTGAACTCCCTTTCGCTCCTTGCCGGCCTGACCTTCCGCCCCCTTCCCCCGGATCTCCTCCAGCATCATGTCATTGAGGCGGGGGTGGCGGCCGGACTTGCCTGGATCAGCACGTCTGCGACGAGTTGGCTGATGCCCGAACCGACACGGATCAGCCGTGAAATGACCTGGACGGCCAGGGCCCGCGTCGCCTACGACTACTTCTTCAATCCCGTCTTCTCCATGGGTGCATTCGTCGAGTACCGTTGGCTCAGAGCGGACATTCCCTCGTACACGACGACCGCGAACTGGTTGGATTTCCATGAATCGAACGATTATTACGGCAATTATTTTTATCGTGCGGCCGAAGTGACCGTCCCCGGGCGGACAATCCCCCTGGGTGGTTTTGCTTTCGGACTGAGGTTCGGATTCGGTTTCTAGGAAGAGGAGAAGTGAGAGCGCGCCCGGGGTGACTCGAACACCCGACCTGCTGATTCGTAGTCAGACGCTCTATCCAACTGAGCTACGGGCGCGCAAGACGGAAAAGCGGCCATAATATAGCGTAAAGCCGGAGTTTTGGCAACCCAAATCGGGGACACGTACCAGAAGTACATGTCCCCATATCGGCGTATCGTAAAAACGGGGACACGTACCGATTCAAGATCATCGGTACATGTCCCCTTATCCCCGCATGTCCCTTCATCGTTTGTCCCCGATCCGGAGAGTTCAGTTTATCTTGAGGACCGCGGCGCCGTTGACCTTGCCAGCCATGAGCAGGCGCAGGACATCGTTCGCGGTATCGAGTGGGAAGGTCTGGACGGTCGTCCGGACGGGGATTTCCGCGGCGATCCTCAAGAGTTCCTCGCCGTCCTTCCGTGTCGCGTTAGCGACACTGAGGATCTTTCGCTCGTGGTAGAGGTACCTGCCGTAGTCCATCTCCGGGATGGGCGACATGTAGATGCCGGCCGAAGCCACCGTCCCTCCCCTATCCAGGACCCGCAGGGCGTCGAGGTAGAGGCTGCCGACCGGGGCGAAAAGGATAGCGTTCGTCAGCTTCGTGGGCGGATCATCCTTCGCCGTCCCCGCCCAATCCGCTCCGAGCGTCCTGGCCAGCCGCCGGTGCTCCTCGCTCCGCGTGAAAACGAAGACGCGCGAGCCCCGGTGCTTGGCGATCTGGATGGCGATGTGGGCCGAGGCGCCGAAGCCGTAGAGCCCGAGAGTGCCGCCGGGCTGGATCCCGCTGAGCTCAAGGGCCCGGTAACCGACGATCCCGGCGCACATCAGCGGCGCGGCTTCCTCGTCGCTGAACTTGTCAGGAACGGCGTAGGCGAACTTCTCGGGCAAGGCCATGTACTCAGCGTAGCCGCCGTCGGCATGGTATCCGTTGAACCGCGCAGTCTCGCAGAGGTTCTCCCGGCCGCTCCGGCAAAACCGGCAAGCCCCGCACGTCGATCGAAGCCAGGCCGCGCCGACGCGATCGCCCACCCTGAACCTTGCCGCCCTCTCCCCCACCCTTTCCACGACGCCGATCACTTCATGACCTGGGATCAAGGGGAGTTTCGCCTCCGGGAGCTCGCCTTCGACTGCGTGCAAATCGGTATGGCAGACGCCGCAGTAGCGCACCTTGAGGAGAATGTCCTCCGGTCCAACCATCGGCACGGGCACGTCCCTCATTTCGAGAGGGCTCTCGGCCGCCGGCCGGAAGGCGCCGAGGACCATGGCCTTCATCGTCCCGGAGCTCACTTGCTTTTGGCCATCTTGCCCTTGATGCGGGCAATGCGTTTCTCGAAGTCCTTCTCCGCCGCCAACGACTTGCCTATCGATAGGGACAGCCCCTCCGTCGCGACGCGGATGGCTTCTCCGTAGTCCTTGGCCGTGTGTTCGAAGTACATCGACAGTTCCCGGAAGCAGTCAGCCTCGTCGCCCGCGGCCATCTCCTGCCAAAAGGCCAACGCTTTCTCCCAGTCCTTGTTCTTCTTGAAGTGGTGTGAGAGTTTCTTCCGGGCATGGTGGGTCACTTCGGCCGTGAGGCCTCGCCCCCCGGCCAGGGCCTTCTCGAAGAGGGCCGCCGAGGTCGTGGTGTCGCCCGCCCTCTCGAAGAGCCGGGCCACCCCGTAGAGGTCCATGGCGTCTGCCTCTCCCCCCTCCGCGGCCTCGCGGTTCCTTTCGACGAGGACGGCTCCGGCCACGACGACCCCGAGGAGCGAAAGCAGGTCCTCCTGGTTGTGGTAGAGGATGGGGTCGATGAGCGAAAAATCGCCGCTGCGGATGTACTGGAAATAACGGAGCGGGATCTCCGCCCCCGGGATGTCCTCGGACCGCTCGGCCTGGACGATCTGCTGGGCCAGGTTGAAGAGCCGGCAGCTGTCGTACTTGTGCTTCCACAGGCTCCGGGCCGAGAAGAGGAAGTCGAGGTGCGGCAGGCCGCGCAACGGGCAGGGCGTCCGGTGCATGGCGAACCGCGTTTCGACGAGGGGCATGTCGAAAGCTTTGCCGTTGTAGGTGACGATGGACTTGAAATCCATGTCGCGGATGAACTGGGTGAGCTCGCGGACGAGGCGATCCTCCTCGGCCATCTCGTTGAGGAAGAACTGGGTCACCTTGAAGCGCTCGTCCCGGTAGTAGCCCAAACCGACGAGGAACGGGACCGTGCCCGTCCCGCCGGCGAGGCCCGTCGTCTCGAGGTCGAGGAAGACAGCCGACGAAAGGTCGAGGCCCACGAACTCCGGGTCGCGGCTGAGGAAGCCGAGGATATGGCCCGGGATCTGAAGGCCCATCGAGATGGGGATCTGGCCGTAGCACGCGCCGAGCATGTAGGAGTTCTCGAAGATCTGGACCGGTTCGCGGCGCTTCTTCTCGACGGGCCGCGGCTCATGCCCGCCGGCCATGCCCTGTCCCTTGTCGGTCAGGGCGATCAGGCGCTCGAGTTTTTCCTTGACCGTCAGGCCGGCGTCCTCGTCGATCGTCTCCCACGTCGTTTGGATATTCTGGGCGCGGTTCCGGGCTTCTCGTTCGCGTCTCAACTGCTTGAGTTTATCCTCGAAAGCCATATGTCCTCTTCGCGGCCGGTTGTGATCGTCGGCTCATATATTAGGCCAAACCGCGGCGTAATTCAAAACTCCCCACCGGAAAATTCGCGAACTGGAAATTCATGGGACACAATCCCTTTTCAAGAGAAAAGGGTTATGTCCCGAATTTCCAGGGCTTGAAAACATCCGGCGTTGAGAATATATAAAGAGCGCGAGTCTCAAGAATGCCACGAACAACGAACCCGGCCCATTTTCTGGCTTTCGATCTGGGGGCCGAAAGCGGCCGGGCCGTCCTCGGGACGCTCCACGGCGGCAGGCTCAGCGTCCATGAGGTCCGCCGCTTCCCCAACACGCCGCTTTCCCTCTCCGGGCACATCCACTGGAACGTCTACGCCCTTTTCGACGAGATGAAAACGGCCATGCGGGAGGGGGCGGCCGCCATGGGCGCCAGGCCGGAAAGCGTCGGCGTCGACACCTGGGGGGTCGACTTCGGGTTGCTGGCCCGCAACGGGGACCTCCTCGGCCTGCCTTTCTGCTACCGCGACCACCGGAACATCGGGGCCATGGAGGAATATTTCAAGATCGTGCCGCGCGCGGCCCTCTACGAAGCGACGGGCATCCAGTTCATGCCTTTCAACACCCTTTTCCAAATCTACGCCATGGTCCGCGAGAGGTCGCCCCTGCTCGACGCCGCCGCCGACCTCCTTTTCATGCCGGACCTTTTCAATTACCTGCTGACCGGCAAGAAAGCGGCCGAGTTCACGATCGCCACGACCTCCCAGATCCTGGACCCTAGGACCAAGGCCTGGATCCCCGGCCTTTTCCAGGCTATGGGGCTGTCGAAGAGGTTCCTCCAGGATATCATCGAGCCGGGGACGGTCCTCGGGCCGCTCACCGAAAAGGTCGTCGCGGAGACCGGGTTCCGCGGGGTCCCCGTCGTCGCCACGGCCGGCCACGACACAGCGGCGGCCGTCGCGGCAGTCCCGGCCGAGGGCCGCAACTGGGCCTATATCTCGTCGGGGACCTGGTCTCTCGTCGGCGTCGAAGAGAAAGAACCGGTCATCTCCGCGAAATCGCTGGAGTCGAACTTCACCAACGAGGGCGGCGTCGGCGGGACCATCCGCTTCCTCAAGAACGTCACCGGCCTCTGGCTCGTCCAGGGCTGCCGCAAGGCCTGGTCCGTGGACGGCCCGCTTTCCTATGAGGACCTCGTCAGGGCGGCGGCCGATGCCCCGGGCTTTGCCGCCTTCGTCGACCCCGACAGCCCGGATTTTCTCAATCCGCCGGACATGCCTGCGGCCTTGAACGAATATTGCCGCAGGACCGGCCAGAAAGCGCCAGAATCGAAGGCGGCCATGGTCCGCGCCCTCCTCGAGAGCCTAGCCTTGAAGTACCGCCGCATTATCGACCAGCTCCGCCAGGTCCTCGGCCATCCCATCGAAAAGGTCCACGTCATCGGCGGCGGCTCGCGCAACGAGCTCCTCTGCCAGTTCACGGCGAACGCGACCGGCCTCGCCGTCATCGCCGGCCCGGCCGAAGCGACGGCCATCGGTAATATCCTCGTCCAAGCCATGGCCATGGGACACGTCTCTTCTCCCGCGGAAATGAGGGCCATCATCCGCGAATCCTTCGAGCTTCGGACCTACGAGCCGGCGGACACGGCGGCCTGGGACGCGGCTTATGCCCGCTTTCGGAATGTCCTCGCCGCTTGACAGCCCATGGGAGTAAAGATATAACCATGGCGTTCCTTCGTGGAGGGTTGAGGATGGATCCTACAACTATCGAAAAAACCTATGCGTCGGCCCGGGAACGGTACGCCCAATTGGGGGTCGACACCGACAAAGCTCTGGCCCGCCTTCAGGCGATCTCCATTTCGCTTCACTGCTGGCAGGGCGACGACGTCGGCGGCTTCGAGAACCATGCTGGGGGCCTGGCCGGGAGCGGCCTCCAGGTCACCGGCGCCTTCCCGGGCAGGGCCCGTAATGTCGAGGAGCTCCAGGCCGACATGGCCCAGGCCTTCACCCTCATCCCCGGCCGCCACCGGGTCAACCTCCATGCCATGTACGGCGAATTCGGCGGGAAAACCGTCGACCGCAACGAGATCGAACCCGAGCACTTTCGCGGCTGGGAGGAATGGGCCCGCGGACTCAACCTGAAGATCGACTTCAACGCCACCTGCTTCGCCCATCCTAAGGCCGTCTCTGGATTCACCCTCAGCAGCAAGGAGAACGGCATCCGCAAATTCTGGGTCGACCACGTCAAGTGCTGCCGGAAGATCGCCTCTTCCATCGGCTGCGAGCAGAAGACCCCTTGTCTCCACAACCTCTGGATCCCCGACGGGACGAAGGACGTCCCGGCGGACCGCTGGGGCGCCCGGGCCATGCTCCTCAAATCGCTCGACGAGATCTTCGAAGTCGAGTACAGCCCCCAGCAGATGAAGGACTCGCTCGAAAGCAAGCTCTTCGGCATCGGCAGCGAGTCCTTCGTCGTCGGCTCGCATGAATTCTACATGGGCTACGCCTTCACCCGGGGAAAGATCCTCTGCCTGGACATGGGCCACTTCCATCCGACGGAATCCGTGGCCGACAAGATCTCGGCCATCCTCCCCTTCTCCGGGGAGATCCTCCTCCACGTGAGCCGCGGCGTCCGCTGGGACAGCGACCACGTCGTCCTTCTCAACGACGAGCTCCGCGACCTGGCCGCGGAAATCGTCCGCAGCCAGGCGCTCGACCGGGTCCACATCGCCCTCGACTACTTCGACGCCAGCATGAACCGCGTCGGGGCTTGGGTCCTGGGCGCCCGCTCCCTGCTCAAAGGACTGCTCATCGCCCTGCTTGAACCCCTGAATAAGGTCAAGGAGCTCGATGCCGGCTCCCGGACTCTCGCCCGGCTCTCCCTCCTCGAAGAGCTGAAGGCCCTGCCCTTCGGCGCCGTCTGGGATTGCCACTGCCTCCGCGCCGGGGTCCCGTCGGCGGACGAGTGGCTCCGGGAGATCGAGGCCTACGAGCGTCGGGTCCTTAGCAAGCGCTGAACGGCTGTATCCCGCCTCCTCCTAAGAATTTTTTCCCACGGCACTCTTTCAATTGACGAGATCATACTAAAACGATTAAACTGAGGAAGGTATCCGAACAGGTAAAAGGACTCGGTATCCATGCCACCCGTTCAGACGGATCTACCGCCCAACGAGGATGACCTCGCCCTCGCCGACCGGCATGTCGTCGAGAAAGCCAAGGACATCCTCAACTGCATGGCCAACGCTGTCTCGGCCATGAAGATCTTTCCGTGCGACCACGTCACGGTCAAGAATTTCGTCGACGCCCTGAACCACAAGTTCGACGATTTTTTCAAGACTTACAAGAGACTCGAAGTGGGCGTCGAGGAATTCTCCTTCACCTGCGCCGGCCAGGTGGTCTTCACCGACGAGATGACCATCAAGAGCCTGCCCTTTTTCTTCTTCAAGGACGGGACACAGATCCTCTATTTTTACCGCGGACTCGACCGCCAGGAGCTCCAGGGGCTCCTGGAGCTCATCAAGACCGTGTCGCAGAAAACCGGGGACGACAACGACATCGTCGCCGCCCTCTGGGAGAGCGACTTTTCGAACATCCAGTATTACGCCCCGGACGAGTTCCTGAAGAACCGGATCCTGGCCGAACAAAAGGAGGCCGAATCCAAGCAGCACATCCCCGAGCTCCCCTCCGACCTGGCCCACGAGACCCTCGAGGTCAAGGTCGACCTGGCGAAGTTCTCGGAAGGGCGGATCGAGCTCAAACCCGAGGACCGGGATAAGTTCCAGTGGGACCTCCGGGGCGACGAACACGCCGAAGAGCGGGCCGCCGGGGGCGAATCGCCGAAGACCATCGAGCCCGTGGCCGCTCCCGACGAATCCTCGGGATTGGCTAAGAGCCCAGTCGCGATCATGGACGCTAGCCTTACTGAGAAGGAGCTCCAGGAGCTCGAATCCCTGGTCAGGGCCAACCGGACACTTTCGCCCGAGGAGGAGTTCGTCAACCTGACCGCGGAGATCGTGTTTCTCGAGGAGAACCTCCAGATCTTCGCCGGGAACCTCGACGTCCTTCTTAAATTCCATCTGGACGCGATCCGGCAGGGGAATTTCCCTGTCGCCACCCACATCATCCGGAAGGTCCAAGAACTCAGGACGCACCTCGGGTCCGGAGCGCCGCAGAAGACCGCGTGCCTCGAATCATGCCTGACGAAGCTGATCGGCCCCAAGACGCTCGAGGTTCTCGAGACCCGGCTGGGAATGACGGCGTCCGTCGACTGGACCGCTCTTCTGAGCTTCTTTAAAATGCTCGGCCCGATGACCCTCCCAATGGCGGCCGGCCTCTTCGAAAGACAACCGAACCAGGACGTCAGAGACCAGATCCTCGCTTTCATCCAGGAAACGGGCAGCCACGACCCGGGCCTCATCGTCAGCCTGGCGAACGACACCCGGCCCGCCCTTTCCCTGGAGGTCATCGGCATCCTTTCGCGCTTGCCCGGCCAAAAAGGGGTTTTGCACATCTCGGCCTTTTTGAAGTTCAAGAACCGCGACATCAAGCTCGAGGTCATCAACGCCCTCGGCCGGATGGGGAACGAGATGGCCGACCGGATCCTCATGGGCTTTCTGAACGATCCGGACGAAGACCTGAGGATCCTGGCGGCCATGAAGCTCAACCCCACCGCGGAAAAATCACGGATCGTTCATATCATCCATGAAGCGTCCGCGCCGGCCTTCCGGGAAAAGAGCCTCAAGGAAAAGCAGGCCATCCTTTCGTTTCTGGGCCGGACCCGGTCCGAGAAGGCCCTCGGATTCCTCGCCGGCACCCTGAAGAAGACAACGTTTTTTCCGTCGGCCCGGAATCAGGAAATGCGCCTGGCCGCGGTCGCCGGCCTGGAGAGCATGGGAACGGCCGAGGCCGCCGCGGCCCTGGAAACGGGAACCCGGGCGCGCGGAAAGAAAGTCCGGGAGGCCTGCGCCGAGGCGCTGGTCCGGACACACACGGTGAATCCGACGAAATCATAGGGAAAGAAAGTGGAAGACATCGCAACGAAGAACCCCTCGGACCGGTGGCAGTCCGGCGGGGCCGACCTCAAGGCTTTCCAGAAAGGGGCCGTCGCGCTTGTCATCCGCTTCCACATCATCGACAAGATCTCCAGAATCCACGACCCGAATAACGACGCCTTCCAAGAGCAGGGGCAGCTCCTCTTCGGCTCCCTGACGCACCTTCTCCAAGAACAAGAGGAAGTCTCTTTCCGGGTGTGCCACAGCAAGCTGCTCATCAACGGCGTCAGCATGAAAGCCTCGCTCGGGACATACCCCATCTTCAAGTCCGTCCTGGAGGAGTTCAGGCTGCGCGAGCTCGACGCCCTGGCCTTCAAGCCCGGCCTGACGCTCGAGGAGCTTTACCGTTTCATGCCCATCTTCGCCAGGAGGGACAAGAAGGACGGGTCGATGTACGCCCGGCTCCAGGCCGACATCGACGCCGCGAACATCAGCCACATCGTCCTGGAAAAGGCGTCCATCCTCAAGTCGCCCTCAAACCTCAACCGCAACACGGCCCGGATCTTCTTCCTCAGCATCGTCCATCTCAAGGAGTCGTACAAGCGGAACCAGAAGAACGAGGGCATCAAGGTCCACACGACGCGGCGGCTCATGCAGTCCATCTTCAACCATATCGTCGACAACGAATCGTTCGTCTTCGGATTGACCAACCTCAAGAACTACGACGAATACACGCTCAACCATTCGGTCAACGTCTGCCTCCTGGCCACGGCCCTCGGCCGGAGGTTGGGCCTCAACCGGGGAGAGCTCGTCGACCTGGGGATAGCGGCCTTTTTCCACGACCTGGGCAAGCTCGAAACTCCCCTCGAGATTTTGAACAAGCCGGCCAAGCTCAGCGACGGCGAGCGGGAGATCATGGAGCAGCATACGTTCAAGGGCGCCGAGAAGCTCGTCCTGCTCAAGGAATCGCAGCGCCTTCCCCTCCGGGCCATCCACGTCGCCATGGAGCATCACATCAAGGACGACCTGACGGGGTACCCGAGGTATTTCAAGAAAGAAGATGTCAATCTCTTCAGCAAGATCGTCAAGGTCGTCGACTTCTTCGACGCGGTCACGACGAAGCGCGTCTACCGGACGAAAGTCTTCACCCGGGCCGAGGCCCTGAGCCTCATGCTGGAGCAGAGTAGCACGGAGTTCAACCCCGTCATCCTCAAGGCCTTCGTCTACCTCATGGGCGTCTTCCCCATTGGCTCGCTCGTAGCCCTGAACACGGGCGAGATAGGCATCGTCTTCGACCTCAACCCCGACCCCAAGCTCCTTTTCCGGCCTTCCGTCAAGCTCATCACAGACGCGGCGGGAAACAAGGTCAATGGCGAAATCGTGGACCTCTCCGAGATGGACACGGAAACGAACCGCTACCCCCGGACGATCGCCACGGCCCTGAATCCCCAGGACTACGGGATCGAGGTCGCCGACTACTTCCTGGCACAAGCCCAATGAGGACTTGATGGGAGGTTTGTCATAACGCCCTTTCCCGCTACCCGCCTCCGCTGCGAGTATCTCACCGAGCCGTTCGGTGTGGACACGCCGACGCCCCGCTTCTCCTGGCTCGTCGAGAGCTCGACCCGGGGAGACCGTCCAAAAGCCTGCCAGGTCCTCGTCTCATCCGCCCGCGAGCTTCTCCAGAGCGACATCGGTGATTTCTGGGACACGGGGATGATCGACGCGGAACAGAGGCCGAGCCTCGAGTATCTGGGGGAAGCGCTCCAGAGCTGCGCGCGCTACTTCTGGAAGGTCCGCTGGTGGGACCGGGAGGGAGCCGCCAGTCCCTGGAGCGAGCCGGCCTCCTTCGTCACGGCGTTCCTCTATGAAGGAGACTGGAAGCCCAAGTGGATCGGCGCCCGCCAGGTCCAGGAATTCCGCTCCAAGGGGACGGTCCTCCTCGGACACCCCGGCGCCGACGACACCCAGGCGTGCGCGATCTACGTGAGGCGGGACTTCGCCCTCAAGGAAAAAGCCTCCCTGGCTTTGGTCTTCATCTCCGGGCTTGGCCACTACGAACTGCGCCTGAACGGTGAGAAGGTCGGCACGAGCGTCCTCGACCCGGGCTGGACCGACTACAAGAAAAAGAGCCTTTATTCCTCCTACGACGTGACCTCCCTCGTCCGGGACAAGAACGCCGTCGGCATTATCCTCGGCAACGGCCGCCACATCAAGAGCTACGGCTACGAACAGCCCAAGCTCACCTGCCGGATCGAGGTCGAATACGAGAGCGGCGAACGGGCGGTCATTTTCTCGGACGAAAGCTGGAAAACGTCGCCGGGCCCCCTCCAGGAAAACGGCCTGTATTTCGGCGAAAGGTACGACGCGCGCCTGCTCATCGACGGCTGGGACCAGCCCGGGTTCGACGACGGCGCCTGGGAGAAGGCCCTTGCCGTCGCCGGCTATCCCCTCGCTTCCCAGATGATGCACCCCGTCCGCGTGACCGAAAGGCTCGCGCCGAAATCCATCATCCGTCTTGCCTCGGGCGCCTTCGTCTTCGACTTCGGTCAGAACTTCTCCGGCTGGACCCGCCTGCGGGTCGACGGGCCGATGGGCACGGAGGTCAGGCTCCGCCACGCCGAGCTCCTCAACGACGACGGGACCCTCAATTACGGGCCGAACGAAAACGCCGAAGCCACGGACGTCTACATCCTCAGGGGAGGCGGGCCCGAGGTCTACGAACCGCGTTTCACCTATCACGGGTTCCGCTATGTCGAGATGGCCGGCTTTCCCGGCGAGCCCGGCCCCGGCGCTCTCGAGGGCTGTTTCGCCCACTCCGACGTCGAGAGAACCGGGACGTTTAGCTGTTCGAACGAGCTCCTCAACCGCGTCCACCGGAACGTCGTCTGGGGCCAGCTCTCCAACCTCATGAGCATCCCGACCGACTGCCCCCAACGGGACGAACGCCACGGCTGGCTCGGCGACGCCCACCTTTCCGCCGAGGAAGCCGTATACAACTTCGACATGGCCGCTTTTTACGCCAAGTTCCTCGACGACATCCGGCTGGCCCAGAAGGACGACGGGAGTCTGCCCGACGTCGTCCCCCCGTACCTCCCCCGCCTCTACCCCGCCGACCCGGCCTGGAGCTCGGCCTACCCGACGCTCGTCTGGCTTCTCTGGGAGCACTACGCGGACGGCCGGACGATCGCTAAGCACTACGCCAACCTCAAAAAATACATCGACTTCCTCGGCCAGAATGCCGACAGGCTGATCGTCCGGAAGCTCGGCAAGTACGGCGACTGGTGTCCGCCCGGAGGTATCGTCCCCAAGAAAACGCCGGTGGACCTGACTTCGACCTGGTACTACTACCACGACGTCCTCCTCATCGCCCGGCTAGCCGCGGTCCTCGGCCGCAAGGAGGACGCCCAGCAATACGCGAAACTCGCCGACTCCATCCGGACCGCCTTCAACGACACCTTCCTCGGCGAGACGCAATACGCGGCGATCCGGGTCAGCCCCGTCGACAACTACCCCAACCAGACCTCCAACGCCCTGCCCCTTTACTTGAACATGGTCCCAGCCGAGAAAAAGGACAAAGTCCTGGCGAGTCTCCTCCAGAGTGTCATCCGCCAGCAGGATTTCCACGTCGATACCGGCATCCTGGGCACCCGATACATCCTGGACGTCCTGACCGATAACGACCAGGCGGAGGTCGCTTACCGCATGGCCACGCATAAAAGCTACCCGGGCTGGGGCTACATGCTCGCCGAGGACGCGACGACACTCTGGGAAAGATGGGAGAAGTTGACCGGGCCCGCCATGAACTCGCAAAACCACATCATGCTGGGCAGCATCGACGCCTGGTTCTACCGGGTGATCGCCGGCCTGAGCCCGGCCCTCCCGGGCTGGGAGGCCGTCCGGGTCCGGCCGCACGTCCTCGGCGACCTCTCCTCCGCCGAAGCGAAGCTTGAAACCGTCGCCGGGATGGTCCGCTCGGCGTGGAATAAAGCCGAGGATTCGTTTTCCATGGAAGTTTCGATCCCGGTCGGCGCTGCCGGGCAAGTCCATATCCCCCTGCTCTGGCCCGGGGCCCGTATCATCGAATCGGGCAAGCTCCTCTGGAGGGCGGGACGGGCCGTCGAATCCGTTCCCGAGGTCGTCCTAGCCGACCTCGGGGGAGACGGAAAACGCGCCGTCTTCAAGACAGGGAGCGGCGACTACAGGTTCGAGCTGAAAAAAAGCGGTTGACTGGGTCCGGCCGCGTCAGTACAGGTATTTCTTGAATAGCCGGGCCGCTTGCCCGTATGCGGCGACGGTCGCATCGATGTCCTTGTCGTTATGGGCAGCCGAGACGGAGCCGCCGCCGTGGACGGCGTTGACGCCGTTGACGAGCAAGGCGAGCTTCAGGATCTCCTCCCTCAAGGCGACATTCGTCCGACGGTCGTCGTAGATCTCTTCGGGGTTTTTGCAGGCCAAGCCCGCCTCGCGGGGGAAATGGACCATAAAGAGAGAGCTCCCCGGGACGACGTCGTTCCCGTAGCCCGTGCACCGGGCCGGAACGCCCTCGTCGGCGAAGGCGCGCTCGATCCCCCGGCGGAGCCTCTCCCCCGAGCGGGCGAGCTTGGGGTAGATCGTCGAAGCGCCGCGGACGAGGTGGCCGAGCATGATCAGCCCGGCTTTCATGTATTCCGAGTGCGCGGAGAACGTCCCCCCGTCGAAAAGGACCCTGCCGCTCGGGCCCCGGGCGCGCCCGCAGCCCTCCATGACCTCGCGGGAGCCGACGACCGCGGACACGGCATGTCCCCCGCCGATGATCTTCCCGAAGGCCGTCAGGTCCGGCCGGACGCCGTAGAGCGTCTGGACGCCCGACGGGCAGAAGCGGAACCCGGAGATGATCTCGTCGAAGATGAGAAGGCTGCCGTGTTGCGCGGTCAGCCGCCGGGTCAGCTCGAGGTATTCTTTCGAAGCCGGGAGGAAACCGCCCACACCGAGGAACGGCTCGACGATAAAGCAGGCTATCCGGTCGCCCTTCTCCTTGAAGACTCTTTGGAGGTCGTCGCAGTCGTTGAACCGTGTCACCAGCGTCCGCCGGACGATGTCGTCGAGCAGGCCGGCCGATTCCCGGCCTTCAAAACCCACATCGTCATGGTACTTGACACCCTTGAGGAGATAGGGCGACGCGCCGTGCCAGCCGCCGCCGATCTTCAGGACGTGGTCCCGACCCGTCAGCCCTTGGGCGAGAATGACGGCGTACATCGTAGCCAGCGTCCCGGAGGTGGTGAAACGGACCTTGGTCTCCTTACCTCCGAGCTTGCGGACGAGCGTCTCGGCCAGCTCGATCTGGTGGCCGGCTTCGAAACCCGTGTGGAGAGCCCCGCGTCCCACGCAGGCCGCGATCTCGCGTCGGATGAGCTTGGGGTTGTGGCCGAGAATGTTGGCGTAATGCCCCTGCCAATAGTCGATATAGGTGTTGCCGTCGACGTCCCGGACGGCCGGCCCCTCGGCGGCTGCGGCGAAAAAGGGATAGGGCCGCCACAGCCTGTTCGTATGGCTTCCTCCCTCGATCATGACCTTTTCAGCCCGGTGGAAGACCGCCCGGCTCTTGGCCGTTTTTTTCCTGTACTCCTTGACCAGATGGCCGCGGAGCCTGTCCATTCCTGTCATGCGCCCTCTCTCAAGAACACCCATTTAACAACTGCGGCCGAGCAAAGTCAAATTCCCCTGGTTGACCGCCCCCCCGGCTTGAGGTAGAATGATTATTTCAAAGTCGAATAAAGCCTGAGCATGGCCATCCCGAAGAGCAAGAAAACGAACCGGGCCTGTGTCATCGGCTTGGACGGCGTCCCCCACGGCATGATCGTCGAGCTGGCCCGCCGGGGCGTCATGTCGACGATGGCCCGGCTCATGGACCTCGGCCACCTTCACAAAATGAAGGCCAGCCTCCCCGAGATCTCGGCCGTGTCCTGGACGAACTTCATGACCGGGACCAATTCGGGGACCCACGGCATATTCGGGTTCACTGACTTCAAGCCCCATTCCTACGACATCCGTTTCCCCAACTCCCTCGACCTCAAGGCGCCGACCCTCTGGGACAAGCTCGGCGCCAAGGGCAAGAGAAGCATCGTCATCAACCAGCCCTCGACCTACCCGGCCCGGAAAATCGACGGCGTCCTCATCTCCGGCTTCGTCGCCCTCGAACTGGCCAAAGCGGTCTGGCCGATGACCTACCGGGCCGCGCTCGAGCAGATGGGCTACCAGATCGACGTCGACACGACCAAAGTCCGGGAGAGTCCGGAGGTCCTCTGGCAGGAACTGACCAAAACCATGGCCGGCCGTCAGAAAGCCCTCAATCTCCTCTGGGAGGAAGAGTGGAACTACTTCGAGTTCGTCGTCACCGGGACCGACCGGCTCCACCACTTCCTCTGGAAGGCCTACGAGGACCCCGGCCATCCGTCCCACCAGGCCTTCCTCGATTACTACCGCCATATCGACCGGCTCATCGGCAAGATCGTGGCCGCGTACCGCAAGCTCACTAACACCTACGACGGGTTCTACATTCTGTCCGACCACGGCTTCACCGGCATCGTCCAGGAGGTCTACCTCAACGTCTGGCTGGAACGGAACGGTTACCTGAAGTTCGCCAAGCCCGAGCCCGAGGGCCTCGGGGACATTGCGGCCCGGACCATGGCCTTCGCCCTGGATCCCAACAGGATCTACCTCAACCTGAAAAGCAAGTTCCCCAAGGGGACCGTCGAACGGTCGGCCAAGAAAGCTCTCAAGGAGGAGATCGCCGGCAAGCTTGAGAAGCTCGAATACCAGGGCCGCAAGGTCGTCCGCAAGGTCTTCTTCGCCGAGGACGTTTATTCCGGGCCGCTCGCCGGAAAGGGACCCGACCTCATCGTCGTGGGCGAACCCGGCTTCGACATGAAGGGCTCGGTCAAGAAGAAGGAGATCTTCGGCCGCCCGGGCCTCCAGGGCATGCACACCTGGGACGACGCCTTCTGTTGGGCCTCGGAAGACCTCGGAGAGGACCTGGCCATCGAGGATGTGGCCCCATTCATCCTGAAGAATTTCTGATGAAGAAGGCCGGCTTTGTTTTCGCCGCGGGTGCCCTGCTCGCCCTCGCCTCTCCTCTCGCCGCCTACATCGGCCCCGGCGCCGGATTCGCCTTCCTCTCATCATTCCTCATCCTTTTCCTGACATTCCTCATGGCCTTATTCTCATTCATCTCCTGGCCCTTCCGCTTTCTTTGGAAGGCGGTCCGCGGCCAGAGGGCCTACAGAAAAAGCCCCATCCACCGCCTGGTCATCCTCGGCCTCGACGGCATGGAGCCGACGCTGGCCGAGAAATTCATGGCCGAAGGCAAGCTGCCGAACCTCGCCCTCCTGAAAAAAAATGGAACGTACGCCCGGCTGAAGACGACGACGCCGGCCATATCGCCCGTCGCCTGGTCGTCGTTCATGACCGGTTGCGAGCCATCGAAACACAACATCTTCGACTTCCTCAGCCGCGACCCCCGGACCTATCTTCCCGACCTGTCCTCGGCCCGGATCGGGAAACCCAAGCGGACCGTCGCCCTGGGAAAATACCTCATCCCCACCTCCAAGCCCGAGATCAGGGGCATGCGAAAGAGCGTGCCGTTCTGGAAGATCCTCGGCGAGAAGGGCATCTTCAGCACCGTCCTCAGGGTCCCCATCACCTTTCCTCCCGAAAAATTCAGGGGGCACCTCCTTTCCGGCATGTGCGCCCCCGACCTCAAAGGCAGTCAGGGGACGTTCGCATTTTTCACCGAGGACGCGGACAAGGTCCGCAAACGCGAGGGCGGCGTCGCCGTCCTCGTCGCCCGGGAGGGAAACCGTATCCGGACGGAAATTTCGGGCCCTGAAAACACCCTGCTCAAGAAGCCCGAGGAGATCCGTCTGCCTTTGGCCATCACCATCGACAAAGAAGCGAAGGGGGCCTGGCTCGAGATCCAGGGGCAGAAGAAATTCCTCCTGAAAGAAAAGACCTTTAGCCCTTGGGTTCCGATCGCATTCCGGCCCGGGCTGGGGATGAAGATCCGGGCCATCTGTAAGTTCTATGTTGTCGCGCTCGAACCCAAGTTCGAAATGTATATGACACCTCTCAACATCGACCCCGAAAAGCCGGCCCTGCCGATCTCCCACCCGTTCATCTACTCCGTCTACCTGTCGAAACTGCTCGGCCGTTTCATCACGCTCGGCGAGGCGAACGACACCTGGGCCCTCAACGAAGGGGCCCTCGACGAGAACGCCTTCCTCGAGCTGACCTACGCCAACCACGCCGAGTGGGAAGCCATGTTTTGGAACGCTCTGTCCAAGACCCCCAGGGGCATGGTGGCCATCGTCTTCGAGACGACCGACAGCATCCAGCACATGTTTTTCCGTTACCTCGACAAGGCTCATCCGGCGCTCAAGGCCGCCCCCGCCCGGATGAGCGCCGCCGTCATCGAGGAGCTCTACAAGAAAATGGACGACCTCGTCGGCCGGGTCGCGGCCACACTCGACGCGAAAAGCGTCCTCTTCGTCATGTCCGACCACGGCTTCAAGTCCTTCCGGCGGGGCGTCAATCTCAACTCCTGGCTCCACCAGAACGGTTACCTGACTCTCGTCGATGGCAAAAAGGAAAGCGGCGAGTGGTTCAAGGACGTCGATTGGGGCAGGACGAAAGCCTACGGCCTTGGCCTGGGCGGCGTCTATCTCAACCTGAAAGGCCGCGAGGCCCGCGGGGTCGTCGCCCCGGGCGCCGAGGCCGGCGCCTTGAAGGCCGAGCTCGTCCGCAAGCTCACCGCCCTCAAGGACGGCGCGAACGGTCCGGCGGCGGTCACCAACGTCTACGACCGCGATGCCGTCTACTCCGGCCCGTACAAGGAGAACGCGCCGGACCTCATCGTCGGCTACAACCAAGGATACCGGGCGTCCTGGGACGGCGTCACCGGCATCGTCAACGCCGTCGTCATCGACGACAACATCAAGGCCTGGAGCGGGGACCACTGCATCGACCCGGCCCTCGTCCCGGGCGTCCTGTTCTCGAACCTCAAGATCAAGACGGCCAGTCCGTCGATCATGGACATCGCCCCGACGGCCCTGGAGCTTTTTGGGGTTCGCCCGCCGGCCCACATGGACGGCCGCGGCCTCGTCGACGTCGCCGCTCTCCCCGGCGCGAAACAGAGGAAGCCATCATGAGCGAGAAACAACGGGCATCCCTCAGCCGCAGGGAATTCATGAAGGCCGGTCTCGCCGCCTCTGCCGCTCTCGGCCTGGGCGGCGCCGCGCGGTTCAGGCCCAAGGTCACCGGCCGGGATCGGTCCGCCAACAAGATGATCGTCCTGGGCCTCGACGGCATGGACCCCGTGCTGACGAAAAGGTGGATCGACGAGGGACGGCTGCCGGCTTTCCGGAAGCTCCTCCAGGGCGGCGATTTCCGGCCGCTCCGGACGAGCCTGCCGCCGCAAACGCCCGTCGCCTGGTCGAATTTCACCACCGGCATGGACCCCGGCGGACACGGCATTTTCGACTTTTTCAATCGCGATCCGAAGACCTACATTCCCATTTTCTCCGCGACCGAGACGTCGGGCGCCACGAAGACGATCCGCCTAGGCAAAACGGTCATCCCTCTCTCGGGCGGGCAGATCCGCAACCTGCGTAAAGGCAAGGCTTTTTGGCAGGTCCTCGAGGAAGCAGGCGTTCCGGCGACGGTCTTCAAGATGCCGTCCAATTACCCGCCCGTCGAATCGAAACAGAGGACGCTCTCCGGAATGAACACGCCCGACCTCAAGGGCTCCTACGGCTTCTTCAGGTATTACACGAACGAGGCGACGGCCGTCATCCAAGAGGCCGGCGGCGGCGGCGAGGTCCACGAAGTCGCTGTCATCGGCAACAGGGTCGAGGCCGAGCTCCCGGGCCCGGTGAATACTTTCCGGACCGACGCCCCGGAAGCGACCATCCCCTTCCAGGTCTTCATCGACCCGGCGAACGCCGTGGCCAAGATCGTCATCCAAGGCCAGGAGTTCATCCTGAAAGAGAAGGAATGGAGCAGCTGGAAGCACGTTAGCTTCAGCCTCGTTCCGACCCAGAGCGTTCACGGCATATGCCTGTTCTACCTCAAGGAGGTCCGGCCTAAGTTCAAGCTCTACGTCTCGCCCATCAACATGGACCCGGCCCGGCCGGCCCTGCCCATCTCGACACCTGAGTCCTACGCCAAGGAGCTCGAGCGCCGCTTCGGGCCCTACTTCACCAAGGGCTTGCCGGCCGACACGAGCGCCCTCGTCAACGGCGTCCTCGACGAAGAGGAGTTCCTGACCCTCGACAACATGGTCTATGAGGAGAGCATAGCCATGCTCGAATACGAGCTGGGGCGGTTCGATGAAGGCCTGCTCTTCTATTATTTTTCGAACGCCGACCAGCGCCAGCACATGTTCTGGCGGCTCGTCGACCCGGGGCATCCCGCCTACGACGAAAAGCTCGCGGCGCGCTACGGCGATGTCATCGCCAGGACCTACATCGAGATGGACCGAGCCCTCGACCTGGCCTTGAAGAAAGCCGACAAGGACACCGTCGTGCTGGTCATGTCCGACCACGGCTTCAACACCTTCCGCCGGGGCTTCAACCTCAACACGTGGCTCCTTCGGGAGGGCTACCACCGACTCAAGAAACCCTGGAAACAAGAGGAATCCCAGTTCTTCGACAACTCCGACTGGGCGAAGACCCGGGCCTACGGCATGGGGCTCAACAGCCTCTACATCAACGAGAGGGGCCGGGAGGGCGAGGGCACTGTCGCGCCCGGACCGGACAAGGATAACCTGGTCCGGGAGATCGCCCAAAAGCTCGAAGCCTTGATCGACCCCAAGACCGGCGAGCGGGCCGTCCTCCGGGCTTTCATCTCTAAGGACACCTACCGCGGCAAGAACCTGGAAATGGCTCCGGACATCGTCCTCGGCTTTAACCAAGGCTACCGCATCTCCTGGCAGTCCCCTCTCGGCGGATTCCCCCGCGAGGTTTTCGAGGATAACGCCTCGAAGTGGAGCGGCGACCATATGTCGGCCCCGGATATCCTGCCCGGCATCGTCTTCGCCAACCGGAAGATCGCGGCCGAGGCCCCGGCTCTCCACGATGTAACCTCAACCGTCCTCGGCGTTTTCGGTGTCGAAACGCCTGCAGAAATGATCGGGAAGAACATCCTCGAATAACGGCGGAGAAAGGAGCGTCGGACATGCCCAGCGCGAAAGTCAAGATCGACAAGGCCCTCCTCGACAAGATCAGGAAGTACGCCGAGATGTCGGGCTACTCCTCGGTCGAGGAGTTCATCACCCATTGCCTCGAAAAAGAGGTCGCCAAAATCGAGGAAGCGGACTCGGAAGAGGAGATCAAGAAGAAGCTCAAGGGGCTGGGCTACATTTCCTGAGGGCCATGGGAATCGTCAACCTCGTCTTCGGCACGGTCGTCGACGTCATCCTTCTGCCTTTCCGGGGAGCCTCCCCCTGGTTCGGGCTGGCGGCCGTATCCCTCCTGACGGCGCTGCTGATGCTCGAGGTCTACAAGCTCACTTCGAACCAGGCGGCGATCCGCCGGGCCAAGGACAGGATCAAGGCCCACCTCCTCGAGCTCCGGCTGTTCAAAGACAGCCTGCCCGTCACGCTCCGGGCCCAGGCGGCCATCCTCAAGGCCAACCTGAGCTACCTTGCCGCGAACCTCAAGCCCCTGCTGGTCATGATCGTTCCCCTCGTCCTCATCCTGGCCCAGCTCAGCCTCTGGTTCGACCGGGCGCCCCTCAAACCGGGCGAAGAGACGCTGGTCAAGGTCGGCCTCGAAGAGAAAGCGGACCCGGTATCGCTTCCGATGGAACTCGAGACTTCTCCCGGCCTGGAGATAGCCTCCCCGGCCGTCCGCATCCCCGATGAGCACGAGGTCGCCTGGCGGCTCAAGGCGACCGCCGCGGGCCCCGGCCGTCTGACCCTGCGGGTCGGCGGCCTGACCCTCGTGAAATCCTTGGCCGTCGGAGGGAAGCCCCTGACCAAGGTTTCTCCGCTGGCCTCCCGCGGGTCGCTCTGGAAGCAGGTCCTCTACCCCGGGGAACGGGCCCTCGCGGCCGGGACCCCGGTTCGTTCGATAGAGATCCTCTATCCGGCGAAAAGCCTGAGCATTTTCGGCTTTCGCGTCCATTGGCTCGTCGCCTATCTCATCCTGTCCATCGCCTTCGGCTTCGCCTTCAAGGGCGTCCTCAAGGTCGAGGTCTGATTCCCAGCGCGTGAAAGGGTTCTCATGAACATCGACATCTTCGAAATGGAACGCATGCAGTCCCTTTGGGAAAACGTCGTCGACTACAACCTGTCCGAAAGCGGCGTCCATCCCCTGACCCTCAAGGAGCTCCTGACCCCCGCCGAGCTCGACTCCCTGGCCGAAGTCGAGATCGGTTACACCCAGACGAACGGCACGGCCGGCCTGCGCGAGCGGATCGCCCGTCTCTACCCGGGAGTCGGGATCGAGCAGATCCTGACCACGGCCGGCTCATCGGAGGCCAATTTCCTCCTCATTTGGAGCCTTATCGAGCCCGGCGACGAAGTGCTTTTCGAACTCCCGAACTACATGCAGATGGGCGGGCTGCTCCGCGCCTTCGGGGCCAAGGTCAAGCCCTTCTATCTCCGCGAGAGCCTGGGCTGGCAGCCTGACCTCGACGAGATGAAAAAGCTGGTCACCACGAAGACCAAGCTCATCGTCCTGACCAATCCCAACAACCCGACCGGGTCCATCCTCGACCCGGAGGTCATGAAAGGGATCGTCGACCTTGCGGCGAGCGTCGGAGCTTGGATCCTGGCCGACGAGGTCTACCAGGGGGCCGAACTTTCCGGCGTCCGGACGCCGAGCTTCTGGGGGGCCTGGCAGAAGACGCTCGTCGTCAACGGGCTGTCCAAAGCCTACGGCCTGCCGGGCCTGAGGATCGGCTGGATCGTCGGCCCGGAAGAGGTCGTCAAGAAGACATGGCGCTATCATGATTACACGACGATCTCCCCCTCGGCCCTGAGCGACCGGCTGGCCGCGCTCACGCTGGCCCCGGCGACGCAGGAGCGCGTCCTCCAAAGGACGCGGGACATCCTCAATGCCAACTTTCCCGTCCTCGAGACGTGGCTCAAGGACCACGAGGGACTGTTCCGCTTCCGCCCGCCCCAGGCCGGGGCTATCTGCTTCGCCCGCTATGACTTGAAGATCAACTCGACCGAACTCGTCGAGCGGCTGATCAGGGAAAAAAGCGTCCTCCTCGTCCCCGGCGACCACTTCGAAATGGACGGCTACCTCCGCTTCGGCTACGGCCCCGAAAGAGGCTATCTCCTGCGGGCCTTGGGGCGGGTCGAAGAAATACTTAAAAAAATCCGCTAAACGTGGTAGAATCTTGAATCCATTCCCCCGGGGAATGAGTTATAAGCCATAGGACCAAAGGAGGCCACTATGAACAGAGTCCGAACAATCGCCCCCCTCGTCATTCTTTTCATCCTGGTCGTCGCCGGCGTCTCTTACGCCCAGCAGGCGTCCAAGATCGCCATCATCAACTCCCAGAAGGCGTTCGAAATTTCCGTGGAAGGCAAGAAAGTCTTGGGCCAGATGCAGGACCGCGAGAACAAAATTAAGTCAGACATCCAGAAGCTCGACGACTCCATCCGTCTGCTCGAGAACAAGCTGAGCACGGGCCGGCTGACCATGACCAACGAAGCCCTCCTGGGCATCCAGGCCGACGTCGACAAGAAGACGACGGAACGGAAGAGGTACGAAGAGGACGCCGCGCGCGACGCCCAGCAATTCTCCGCCAACCTCGTCCAGAAGATCCGCAGCGAGATGGTCACGATCATCGATAACCTGGCCAAGGAGCGGGGCCTCGAGCTCGTCCTCGACGTGCAGAGCGGTGTCGTCACCTTCAGCCCGACGATCGATATCACCGACGAAGTCATCCGCCGTTACGACCAGAGCAAAGCGGCCATCCCTCCCGTCAAGAAGTAACCCCCCCCAGACTCGGAACGAATCCCGGAGAGAAAGGGATGGGCCCTTTCTCTCCGGTTTATTCTACTTCAACTTCAGCGTCATTTCCCCCTTGCAGTATCCTTCGGGCCCCAATGGGAACTCGACGGTGAGAATGCGGCCATCGAACTTGGCCGCGATAGGCTGATCATGCCGCTTGCCTTTGATGTCTTCAAATGAGAAGGTCACCGAATCGACCCGCTCGCCGTTGAGGACCTCGAGCGCGTAAGTTTCCCCCCACAGCCCTTCGAGGCTCAGCTGGAGGTCGTGGCCGCTAAGGGTCGAGCGGACAAGCCGCAAGCCCCGGCTGAGGTCGCCCGTCATCGTCGGCGTGTCGGGGGGGACGATCTCGGGAGCCGGTGAGAACGTCAGCTCGACCGTATCGTCTCCCGATAGAGGGAACTTCAGGCGCGGCCGGACCGCCTGGGCGGACGGCCGTTCGTCGGCGGCATAAACGAGGGGAGAACCGTTATGGGTCGCGGACAGGACCTTGGTCCCGAGCCCGAAGGCCGGCTCGAAGACAAAACCGAAACCAGCCGCCTGCTCCGACTTGATCCGAAGCGTGACGCTGTCCTTCGCCCGGGTGTATTCCAACGAGAACTGCGCCTCGCCGACCTTTCCGTTCGATATGGAGACCGAGGCCCAGTCGGCCGGAAAGGCGGGCCGGAAGGATATCTGTCTATCCAGGGCGTTGCCATCGAGGCCGAGGAGGCCGCGGACGAGCGGCAGGACGATGCCGGTGCTGGAGAACCCCTGGTGCGCGACTCCCTCCTGGGGCCAGGTGTTCTGGGCCCCCGAGAAGAGTTCCATGACTGTCCCCAACGCGTTGTCCGTGGTGTGCCGGGCGTTGGCCATGAGGACCTGGTAGCCCTGGGGGAGATAATCAAAGTCGAATAGGGCTGCGGCCACCCAGCCGGAGAGGAATGGCCAGACCGCGCCGTAGTTGTAGTTCAGGGGTTCGTAAAGGGGACTCTTGTTGGAGAGCATCCTGACGCCCCAGTCGGTCGTCAGGTCGGCCCGGTTCATCCGGGCCAAGGTGTTGACTCCGCGCTCGAAATCGCCCAGGCCCCAAGCCAGACCAACGGCGCTCCAGGGCGTCAGTTCCGCGACCAGGCGCCCATCCTTGTTGAAAGCGTAGGAATACTGCCCATTTTCCTTGTCCCAGAATTTTTCCTTCCAAGCCCGGGCGGAGCGCGCCGCGTTATCGCCGGCCTTCTTGGCGGCGGCCTTGTCCCCCATCGCCGCGGCCAGGACCTTCATGGCCATGTTCGCCCGGACCCAGACGGCGCCGAGGTAAATGTCGGTCTGGATGCCGGTGAGCGATCCGAATTCGAGGGCGCCGAGTCCCGCCTTGCCGTTGTCCATGAGCCCGTCGCCGTCGCCGTCCGTCGCGAGCGACCATTCGTAGGCCCTGAGGACGGAAGGCCAGCTCGCCTTGAGGAAGTCGAGGTCGCCCGTCCGTTGGACATAGTCCTCCATGGCCACGATGTAATAAGGAGACGTGTCGCCGTGGATGTAGCCGTAGGGATAGTCTTCCCACCAGCGAAGATAGCCGGCGGCCTGGGACAACTCGTGGGCCATCTTGCCGTCCTTGCGCTGCCACTTTTGGCTGAAGGCGAGCCCGTCGCGCGAAGCCGTCGTATTTCCGAAGCTGTTGAAAGATAACGAGTTAAGGTAGGTGTCGGTGCCGAAAAACCAGCCGAAACCGGGCCGGCCTCCCGTGCCTGACGCGCCAAGGCCCGCGACGAGCCCCCGGCCCAAGTCGGGGTTGTCGACGATGAGGCCGTCCAGGGCGACCTTGGCCCACTCGAAGGCCAGGTCGAGCCGGCGCGCGGGTGTCCGGATGCCGAGTGTTGAGCGTCTCAACTCCTCATAATAATCGACCGCCCGCCGATATCTTTTTTCCGGGTCGGCGGCCATGTCCTGATAGACCTTCTTGACATCGTCCCGGACACCCTTGCCGCCGGCGACGACGACAGGGATGAAACGGCCGACGACGGATCTCGGATCGGCGATCTCAACCTTGAACTGGTTCGGGACGTCCGACAGCATGTGGGCGGGCGTGTAGGAAATGCCCCGGGCCGCGGGCGAGCCCAGGTAGCCGTGGTTTTTCCGTGTCGGCTCCGAAATGAGATAAGCTTTGAGGCCGTCGTCCCAGTAGGCGTATTGGCCGCCGAGGCCGGCCGGCCACATCGGCTGGAGGACGGGGATGAAGCTGCAGACGACGGTCAGCGGCTCCGTGGAATCGACGTCGAGCAGGATGACCGCGCCGGGTTCGTCGACCGGCGCGATGTAGTGGGCTTTCACGGTGAAGGATTGACACGTGTAGGTCAGGGTGGTCACGGCGGGCTGAACGGAGACGAAGCGGACGATGTCCCGTCCCTGGATGGGGACGGTGCTCGTTCCCAATAAAAAGGAAAGCTCGAAATTGCGAATGAGCTTGAGGGGGTAGGCCCAGGCCTCGAAGGCGCCGCTCTCATAGCCGAGCAGGGCGAACTTGCGCCCGACCTTGTCGAACGGCGTCTGGGGCTGGGCGGCCCGGTGAAGCTCGATCGGGCTTGGCTCGATCCTGAATCCGGGGACCGACCCCTCCGCGGGCTTGATTTCCTGAGAGACGGCCGGCGCCGCGGCGGAAAGGCCTCCGGCAAAAAAGGCGACGAATACGGCCGCGGCGATAAGAACCCGCGTTCGCGCAGTGATCTTCATGTTGCCCTCCGCGCTTATCTTAACCCAACCCGGCAGAGAAGCAAGAAGGTTTTCAGGACGATCGCGCCGCCATCAGGAAATTGTGGAGCATGACCGGGACCCGGTCGACTGGCTCGCCCCAGAGGGCCGCAAGGATCCGTTCCCGGCCGTTCACGACGCTTTCCTCTACTTCCCGGCCTCGCCGAAGGACAATCGGATGCGGACGATCTCGGGCCGGCTGCCCGTCCGCACCGGAGGGCCCCAGGTCCCGACACCGCTCGTCACGTAGTACTGGGTGTTTCCCTTCCGGAGATAGCCCCAGTTGAGCTCCCAGACCTTTCTGTTGATGAGGTCGAGCGGAAAAAGCTGTCCGGCGTGGGTATGGCCCGAAAGCTGGAGGTCGACGCCGGCCCGGCTCGCCTCTTCGAGGTGGGCCGGTTGGTGGTCGAGGAGGATGACGGGCAGGCGGTCATCGAAACCGTGCCTGGCGAGGATATCCCCGATCGGGAGACGCGGCTCTTTGGGTGTGAGGGAGCTCGGGTCCCTTCTGCCGACAAGGACGAACGCGTCCGCCACGAGGACCGCCTCATCTTCGAGGACCTTGATGCCGCAGGCGCGGAGACAGGCCAGGTTTCTCTCGAGACCGCTGTAAAATTCGTGGTTCCCGGGCACCGCGAAGACGCCTAGGGGGGCCTGGAGCTGCCTCATGATCGCGCTGAATTCCATCTCGTCCTTCGCCGTGACCGTCTCGTCGACGATGTCACCGGGCAGGAAAATGACGTCCGGGTCGAGGGCGTTGATCCTCTCGACGGCCTTTTCGAGCCTCGACCGGCCTACGAGCGTCCCCAGGTGCAGGTCCGAGGCCACGACGATGGTCAAACGCTCCATCCCCCCGGCTTTTTTGGGGATGTTCAGATCGAGCTCGACGGTCCGGGGCCGGACGGCGTTGATCGCCCCGCCGACGATCGTCAGAGCGGTGACGCCGGCCACGGCGAGGAAGAGGACGAGTCCCGTCGGACCGGGGCGCGCGGCCAGCCCCTTCGGCAGGAACGGGATCAGGGCGTTAAGCAGCCGGATGAGGTCGACGAAGACGACGCTCAGGAAACCGTAGAGCATCACGACCATGTGGAAGGAGCCGACTTTGACGAACAACGGCGAAAGGGAACTCTTGCCGAGGGCCATGAAGACCCGGCCGAGCGGATAGGCCAGGGTCATGGCGATGAACGCGGCCATGAAGACAACTTTCGCCGTGGGGTATCCCCCGAGCGCCTGCGCGCCGCGGCGGACGACGTAGAAATTGATCAGTCCGTAGATGGTTAAGGCCACAGCGAGAAAAACGAACATCTTCGGGCTCCTCACTCCCGTTCGATCCCGTTGAAGGTCACGACCTCCTCGAAAGTCTTTCGGGGCGGCTCGCGGGTAGGCCTTTTTTCGGCGTAGCCGACGGGCATCATGGCCACGACCTTGAATTTCCGGGGGATCTTCAGGGCCTTCCGGACCCGGCGGTAATTGAACCATCCCATCCAGCACGTCGCCAGGCCGAGCTCTTCGGCCTGCAGGACGAAGTGCTCCCCGGCAATGCCCATGTCGATGAGATGGTAGTGTACGTTCTGAAGACGTCCGCCCAAGTGATGGGCGACGAGCCCGCGCTTGACCAGCAGGACGATGATGATTGGGGCCTGCGCGGCGAACTTCGACCCGGAGTAGATGCCGGAGAAGGCCGCGGACGTGAGCCGGTTCTTGAGCTCGGGGTCGTCGACGACGACGAAGCGCCAGGGCTGGGCGTTGTGGGCAGACGGCGCCAGCCGGGCTGCTTCGAGACAGGCCCGGAGTTTCTTAGGGTCGACCGGCGTCGGGAGATAGCGGCGGATGCTCCGCCTATTGCGCAGGATCTTCTGGAACGCCGTAACCTCGGCGGCAGTTCGTTCTTCGGTCATGCCTGTCACTTGATGAGATGGAGATCCGTCTGGCGCTTGTCCAGGAAATAGGTCCCGGCTTTGGTGAAGGCCGCGTCCTGCTCGAGGGCGACCTGGACCTCCTGGTTGTCCCATTCGGGGACGGCCGCGCGGACATTGAGCTCGATCGAATACACCGTGTCGAAATAGAGCGGATAGTCGCCGGCTCCCGGCACGCCGTCCTGCCTGTCCCAGAGGCCGATGGTCGGCCCGGCCGCGTGACCATGGACGCCCAGGGGGTGGGTGTAGATACTCGGCTTCAATCCCTCGTCCTTGGCCCGCTTGAGCGCCGCGGCGAGGACCTGGTTTCCGGTGAGGCCCTCCTTCATTTCTCCCAGTAGAATGTCCTGGAGGCGGTTGCCCTGGGCCAGGGCGTCTTTCAATCCCCGGGGGGCATCGGTTTCGCCGACCTGAAGGACATAGGCGTGCTGCTGGGTATCCGTGTTGAGCCGAAGGTAATTGATACCGAAATCGCAGTGAAGCAGGTCTCCCCGGTGGATGACCGGGCTGTCCTTAAAGGGGCTCGACTTGGGGCGTTGGATCGAGATGGAAGGGTCGAACCAGGTCGTCTGGCCGAGCCCGCGAAGTTTCTCCCACATCCACCACTCGACGTCGTTCGTCGTCGTGACCCCCGGCGTGATGACCTTCGAGGAGAACGCTTCGACGATGATAGCGTGGGCGATCGCGGCGATATGATGGTAGACCTCGAGCTCCGCCGGCAGGCGCCGTTCGAGCCAGCCCACGGCCAGCCGTTCCGCGCCCACGAGTCTTTTCGAATATTCCGGGCCGAGGGCCTGGACGAGAAGCTTTTTCTTGGAGGCACTGAGGCCGTCGCCGAACGCAAAAACGTCCGCCTCGTTGATGCCTATCCGCTTGGGGTCGCGCTGTTTTACGGCGTTCGCCAGGGCCTGCCACTGGTCTTCCTGGCCGGCCTTCCAGATGGTCGGGAAGAGAGTGCCGATCCCGTACCGGCTGACGGAGAACCTCTCGACACCCTTCTCCCCTCCCTTGTCGAAAAAGACAAGCATGCTCAGCCTCCGGGCCGAAAGGCTGGAGAAAGGCACGAGAAAAAGGTAGACCGGGTCTTCGTTATATTCTTCGCATATGATGAGCCACATGTCGAGCTTCTCCCGCCGCATGAGCTCGGGCAGGATCTTCTCGAGGCGGACCGAGAGCCAGCCGTCATAGACCGCCGCCTGCTCCTTGAGGCTCAGAACGGCGGGGATATCGCCCCCGCTCGCGATGGGCGCTAAACACGCTAGAACCATGATCCCGATGAGGACGTTCAAAATATTTCGACGCATATCCCTCACTCCTTTCGTTTCCATGAGCCGCCCGGCGGCAGTTCTTTAGGATTATACTAAAATGCGCTTTCGCCGCAAAGATTACCGGCCCCCTCTACGGAGGCAAGACCAGGAGGAGGCCGCCTGTCTAGGGACCGAGGGGGTCGTCGGAGGGAGCGGCGGGGAGCGGAGTCTTCGTAGCGACCAGCAGAATTGCAGCGGAGTACCCGGAGCTCCAATTCTGGTAAATATCTGAAAAGAAATTTCTTTCCTGGACTTGCTTAAGATATTTCCTAAAAGTGCGGCTCCGAGTCACTCTGCCGCACTTCTATCGGTCGCTCCCAAGAGTCCGCTCCCTGCCGCTCCCATCGAATCCGGTCTGGGATGGCGTTAAGAATCACCGCAGCGGACGAAGAGGACTCCCGAGGCCCCTCCGCGGCCGACGGCCTATCGCGTTGCCTCGGGGCGGCCTATGGTGGTATGGTATAGTCCAGATCAGGAACATTTCAAGGAGGCTCGAACAATGAAAAAAACGACATCCATCGGATCGATCGTTCTGTTCACCGTCTTTCTCGCATCCTGCACTCCGGCCTCGAGCCTCAAGGCGGGCAGCGCGACGGCGGAGTCCTTGATCCGGCTTCTGCCGAAGACGACCCTAGGCGTCATCGCCATCGACGTCCACCGGGGCATGGGACTGGCCTCCGTCTCCAAGATGCTCCAGGACCCCCAGGCCAAGCAGAAATACGACGAATTCATCAAGATGGCCGGCCTCGACCCGATGAAGGACATCTATTTCGTTGTCATGGGCCTCACAGCCACGCCGAACGCGACGAGCCAGGAAGGTGGCGTCATCGTCAACCTCAAGTACAGCAAGGACAGCTTCCTGGCCATCATGAAAGACAAGGCCCCGGAATTCCAGGGCGAGTCCTATAACGGCGTGACCATCTACTCCAACCTGGACGGCTCAGAGACGAAGCAGACGACCCGGGCAGCCTTCCTCGACGACTCGAACATCCTCTTCGGCAGCGCCGCCGCGGTCAAGGGAATCGTCGACGTCTACCAGAAAAAAGCCGAATCGGTCATGAAGAACGCGGCGATGGCCGGCGTCCTCAAGAAGGTGGACAAGGCGGCCCTGGCCTGGGGCGCTTTCTCCCTGCCTCCGGATCTGGTCAAAAAGGGGATCGAAAGTATCCCCCAGCTCAAGGTCCTCGAAGGCGTCACGGCCATGACGATGTCCTTCGATAACCGGCTCTCGAACTATATCGCCGACATCCGGACGATGGGCGGCACCGAAGAGCAGAACAAGAACCTGGCCTCGACCCTCAACGGGCTCAAGGGCCTGGGCGCCATGCTGGCGGCCCAGGAGCCGGCCGCGGGCGAACTCCTCAACGCGGTCGAGGTCACCTCGGGCAAGGATTTTGTCAGGCTTTATATCAGCGTTTCCGAAGAAACCATGGACAAGATCGGGAAAGCCGCACAGGCGAAGGTCGGGGATATGATCAAGCTCAATACTGAAAAGCCCGCGGAAGAGAAGCCGGCAGAGAAGCCGGAAGTTAAGAAGTAAGACCTATTCTTCGTAGAGATATTCCTTCGTCCGGAACACCCAGCAGGCCAGGGCCAGGAACACGCCGGCGATCACCGCCAGCATCAGGACGGCGATGGCCGGCGAAGTGGGCTCGAGCCTGAAAAGAAGGAGCGCCACCCCCCCTCCCCCGCCGCCCATCGGCCGGTACGGCAGCAGCGACTTGAGATAGTGGACGACGGAGAACTTCTGCGTCGACCCCGGGAAGTACTGGATGACGTTTTCCCAGCCGAACCCGAAGACGAGCCCCACGAGGATGGCTTTTTTGAGGACCGTCCCGAGGAAGCTGAAGAAGGCCGTGTAGGCCAGGATCCCGAGCCCCAACACCCCTAGGTAGCTGAGATACGTCAGGTAGAGCCGGGCGTCGGCGAGCCGGCCGGCGTTCATGATGAAAAAAGACAAAGACAGGCTGACAGCGACCATGAGGAACATCAGGAGCGAGTAAGCGGCGTATTTGCCGAGGACGATGGCCGGCTTCGCGATCGGCCGGGTGATGAGGTAGGACAGGGTCCGGCCTTCGACCTCTTCGGCCACGACCGACGTGCCGTAGAAGAGCGCCAGGATGACGATATAGAACTGCAGGAAAAAGACCATCAGGATCTCGGTGAAGACGGCGGCCATGTCACCGGTCCGGCCGTGGAGGACGACGCGGACGACGACGGCCAGGGCGACCGGGACGAGACCCAGCAGGGCGAAGACCCGGGTCTTGCCCGTCTTCCGGCCGAGGCAGAGGAAGAAGCCGAAGACCTCGCGGACGGCTCTGTGGGTGTTCATCATGTCACTTCCCCACCAGATACTCGAAGACGGCCTGGAGGTTGTCGTCGGGGGACGAGATCTCCTCGATTTCGATCCCGCCCTCGAGGACGACGCCCGTCAGGCAGCCGAAGAAATCGTCCCGCTTGTGCGTCTCGACGACGAGCGTTCGGCCGTCGGCCCCGAAGGACATCTTCTGGATCGACCGGTCGCCGACGAAGCGAGCGGCCAGCGCCCGCGGGTCGCTCGAGCGGACCGAGATCATGTGCGGGTGGGACTCGATGAGCTCGCGGATGAAGCGGATATCGCCCTGGGCCAGGATCTTGCCCTGGTGGACGAGGACGATCTCCGAGGTCAGGGCCTCGATCTCGGGCAGGACGTGGCTCGAGACGAGGACGGTCCGTCCTTCGCTCTTGAATTCCTTGATGAGTTTGATGAGTTTTCTTTTGCCCAAAGGGTCGAGGCCGCTCAACGGCTCGTCGAGGATGACGATCTCGGGGTCGTGGGCGATGGCTTGGGCGAACTTGACCCGCTGGCGCATGCCCCGGCTGTAGCCGCGAATGAGCCGGTCTTTGTCTTTGGTCAGCTCGACGATATCCAGCGCTTTGGCCGCGCGCTCCTTGATTTCAGACGCCGAGTAGCCGTAGAAGCGAAGAAGCCCGGTGACGAATTCCCAGCCCGTCATCTCCTCATAGAAGACGTCGTTCTCCGGGCAGAACCCGATGTCGCGAAAAAGGACCGGGCTGTTCCAGGACTTGCGGCCGCGGACGGTCACCTGGCCGATATTGGGCTTCATCTGGCCGGTGATGAGTTTCATGAACGTCGACTTGCCTGCGCCGTTGGGCCCAAGGAGTCCGGTGATGCCGGCCTCGATTTCGAGGCTGACGTCGTTCAGGCCGAGGACGTTTCCGTACCACTTGGACAAGTGGGTCGCGGCGATGACGGCCGTCACTTGATAACCTCGACGCTGCGCGTTTTCCGGTTGAGGACGACCGCGGACAGGGCGCATATCCCGGCCAGGAGGACGAACGACCAGACGGCCGGAAAGGCGAAGGGAAGCTTCTGGCCATAGAGGAAAGCGCCGGCCTGCTGGAGATTGGCCGGAATGGAAAAGAGGGCCAGGGCCGGCTTGTGGAAAATGCTCATCAAGATGCCGAAGAGCACATTGGAGAAGATGTAGGTCGCGAAAACGAGGATCGTGGCATAGCGCGTGTTCTTGCTCGAGGCCGAAAGGAGGAGGACATAGAAGGCGAAAAAGACGGACAGGAGCGCCGAGTAGCCGAGGATGGACAAGGGCAGCCAGGGATATTCGAGGAAGAACTTGAAGCTGCCGGCGAATATCATCTTGAAGATGAACAGGACCAGCCCGGGGACGGCCGTCAGGATGAGGACGAAGAAGAAGACAACCGACATCTTGCCGAGAAGGTAGTCCTTCTTGCGAAGCGGCCGCGAGAAGTAGAGCTGGAGGGAATTGTGTTTGAGGTCGTCGGCGATGAGCCCGGAGCCGGCAAAGCTGAGGACGAGAATGATCAGGAAAAGGAGACCGTTACTCGTGAAGAAGGTCTTGAAATATTCCGGGCTGACGTTGATCAGCGTCTCGTTGCTTCTGACGATGGCCTTGAAATCCTCGAGCCGTTCGGAAATGTAGAGCCCGACGAGCGCGATAAAAGAGGGCATGAAGGCCCCGGCGAAGACGAACTTGAAAGCCTTCTTGCGGAAGGCCAGCCGGATACCCACCCGGGTGATCGGCCACCAGGGGTAGCGGCGTTCGGCGAGTTTCCCGTCCCAGTGGCTGTAGCCCTTCTCGCGGATGGTGGCCATCAATCGACCCCCACGACGTCAGCGAAGAGGTCTTCGAGCGACGTCTGGCTTTTGACGAAATAGCGGAGCTGGACGTCCGTCCGCGCCGCGGCCCGGAAGATGTCCATGCGGTCGCTCGCCTCGGGCATGTAGACCTTGATCAGCTTGTCCTCCATCTCGTCGACACGGCAGCCCAGGGATTCGAGGTCCTTGCGGAAGGCCTCACCGTCGCCCTTGAGCCTGAGCTCGAAGAGGCTGTAGTTGATCGCCCGGAGGTCAGCCATCCGTCCTTCGGCCGCGAGGCGCCCCTTGTTGAGAATGACGACTGACTGGCAGATCGACTCGATGTCGGCCAGGATGTGCGAGGACAGGAGCACCTGGATCGACTTGTTCGTAGAGATGTCCCGGATGAGCTCGAGGACTTCGGTGCGGCCGTTCGGGTCGAGGTTCGAGGTCGGTTCGTCGAGGAAGAGGATCTTCGGGTCGTGGACGAGGGCCTGGGCCAGCTTGAGGCGCTGTTTCATTCCGGCCGAGTACGTGTCCAGAAGCCGGTAGCGCGCTTCGCCCAGGCCGACATAGAAGAGGACTTCGTGGGCCCGCTTCATGGCCTCCTGCCGGGGCATGCCCGAGAGCTCGCCGAAGTAGGCGGTGAACGTCACGGCGTCCATGCCGGCGATGAAGCAGTCGCTTTCGGGCATGTAGCCGACGGAGCGGCGGATCATGGCCTGGTCGCGGCGGATGTCGTAGTCGAGGACTTTGCCCTCGCCCCGCTCCGGGACGAGGAAGCCGAGGAGGATGCGGAGAAGGGTGCTCTTGCCGGCCCCGTTGGGGCCGAGAAGGCCGACCGCGCCTTCGCCGAGCTTCATGGTCACGCCGTCGAGGGCGATGATCTTGCCGTAGCGGAAACTCAGGTCCTTGACTTCGATGCTCATCGGAAGCGCTCAGTTTATTCTCAATGATATACGGGAGGCAAGCAAAATTAGTTCCTGCGGCGGGGGTGGGATCTCACTTCTCATGCTCGGGCATGATCAGCCGGGGATCAACCGGGGACATGTACCTCTTCGAGAGAAGCGGTACGTGTCCCCATTCTTCGTTGGGGTCTCCTTCTGTCCGGGCCCGCTTATCCTCGAATCAGCGCGCGGCGAGCTTTTTCGACGCGCTTTGGCCTCGGCTTGCGGCTTTCGGCAATTTCGGGCGTTTTGCCGTATAATCCCGGTGTGCCTGCCAACGAAAGCAAAGGAGTCCCGCCGATGAAAAAAGTTCTCTTATCTTTCTGCCTTTTGTTCCTGGGTTTGCTTATCAGCGCCCCAATCGTCTTATCGGGCCAGAGCGCGACGCCCAAGCCCATCGCCTTCGACGACTTCATCCGCGTCAAGCGGGTGACGGACCTCCAGCTCTCCCCGGACGGGGCCACGATCGCCTTCGTCGTCACGGTCATGGACAAGGCCGCCAACCGCGGCGCGAGTGACATCTGGTTCGTATCGGCGCGCGGCGGCGAGCCCAGGCGCCTGACCTCGAGCCCGGCGGCGGACATGAATCCCCGCTGGTCGCCCGACGGCCGGACGATCGCCTTCATCTCCTCCCGTTCGGGAAGCCCGCAGGTTTGGCGGATCGATCCGAACGGCGGCGAGGCGGTCCAGGTCACCCGCATTTCGACCGGGGCCTCGGGCGTCATCTGGTCCCCGAAGGGAACGCACCTCGCTTTCGTTTCGTCGGTCTTTCCGGACTGCCCCGACGATGAGAGCAACCGGAAAAAAGCGGAAGCCGGCGAGGCGAGCAAGGTCAAAGGCCGTCTTTTCGACCATCTCCTCATCCGCCACTGGAACGCCTGGTGGGACGGGACGCGGAGCCACCTCTTCGTCGTCCCATCGTCGGGCGGAACGGCCGTCGACGTCACCCCCGGCGACTTCGACGTGCCGCCGATCGCCTTGGGTGGCGCGCAAGACTACGCTTTTTCTCCCGACGGGACGGAGATCGCATTCGTGCGCAACGTCGACCCCGAGTTCATGCTGGGGCTCGGCACGAACAACGACATCTTCGTCGCCGGAATAGTCGGCGGCGTGGCCCGGAAGCTGACCACGAATAGGGCCAACGACCATTCGCCGAGCTATTCGCCCGACGGACGCTTCCTCGCCTACCTGGCCATGGCCCGTCCCGGGTTCGAAGCCGACAAGCTCAGCTTGATGCTCCTCGACCGGAAAACGGGGACCGCGGACAACCTGACCGGGAGCTTGGACTATTCCGTCGGCGCGTTCTTCTGGGCGCCGGGAGGCGCGGCGCTATATTTCGACGCCGAAGAAAAAGGGCGGACGGCCGTCTTCCGGGCCACCCTGGCGACGAAGAAGGTCGAGAAGGTCCTCGAGGGCCACACGATGAGCGCCCTCGCCCTCTCCCCGGACGGCCGGACTCTCTATTTCCTGAAACAGGCCCTCCATCGTCCAAACGACGTCTGGTCGTTCGACTTGAAAACAAAGGCGCTCGCGCAACTCACGAAAGTCAACGCCGATCTTTTGACGGGTCTGGACATGAACCCGGCCGAGGAGTTCTGGTACGACGGCGCGGCCGGAGACAAGGTCCACGGCTTCCTGCTCAAGCCGCCGGCCTTCGACCCGTCGAAGAAATATCCCCTCCTGATGCTCATCCACGGCGGACCCCAGGGCAGCTTCGGCGACGATTTCCATTACCGCTGGAACGCCCAGATGTTCGCCGCGGCCGGCTACGTCACGGCCATGGTCAACTTCCACGGCAGCACGGGCTACGGGCAGGCCTTTACGGACTCGATCAGCGGCGACTGGGGCGGCAAGCCCTGCGTGGACATCATCAAGGCCGTCGGCTTCCTGCACGGGAGGTATCCCTTCATCGACATGACCAAACTCGGGGCCGCGGGCGCCTCCTACGGCGGCTACATGATCGACTGGATCGAGGGTCAGACGGATATCTTCGACTGCCTCATCTCTCACGACGGCGTCTTCGACCTCCGCTCGATGTACGGCGCGACCGAGGAACTGTGGTTCCCGGAATGGGACTACCACGGCACGCCGTGGACGAGCCCCGAGCAGTACACGAAGTGGTCGCCGTCGATGTACGTCAAGAACTTCAAGACGCCCTGTCTCATCGTCCACAGCGCCAACGACTTCCGCGTTCCGCTCGAGCAGGGGCTCCAGTTCTTCACATCCCTCCAGCGGATGGGCGTGCCCTCTAAGCTCCTCTATTTCCCGGACGAGGACCACTTTATCTCGAAACCGCAGAACGCCGAACTGTGGTGGAAGACGATCCACGACTGGCTCGCGACTTATCTTAAATAGCGCCCGCCGCTTGCCGCGGAGGGGCCTCGGGGATCGTCTCCGTCCGCTGCGGTGATTCTTCACGCCTTCCCGGGCCGGAGTCGATGGGAGGAGTCCGCGTCTCCGTCCCGGAAAGGCTGAATCACCGCTTCATGCTCCCTCCGACGATACCCCTCAGCCGCCTTTTCCGCGGCCTACTTTGGAAGTACCTTGCATGTGTTCCGGGGGCTCACCGTTTTTCGCGACTGGAAGCCGCGAACCATCGCGGCAAAAAAACAAAGGGAAAGCCGAAACAAGCAATCGGAAGGGGCGAAGGATCAAGGCGGCGGATTAGGACGACACCCGGGCCGTGATGGGGACCATCCGGAGCCCCCGTAGCGGAAGGGGACCCATCGGGTACCGATGGGGGAACCGCCGGGACTGGTTCCCAGGGGGCCGGGGGATACGGATGGTCCCCATTATGGCCAAAACGGGTGGCGTCCTGCGGCTCTATTTTTCGAGAGGCAAGCGCAGCATGGCTTCGGGGTCGACGCGGGCATCAAGTATCTTGACCGACCAGTGGAGATGGGGCCCGGTCGAGCGGCCGGTGCTGCCGCAAAGTCCGATCGCCGCGCCTTTTTTCACCGCTTCTCCCCTCTTGACCAGGAGCTCGGACATGTGCCCGTAGGAACTGAAGACGCCCAGGCCGTGGTCAACGATGACCGTCTTGCCGCCGAGATAGAGGTCGCTCGCGAGAACGACCGTTCCCGCATTGGCCGCGCCGATCTTCTCGCCGAAGGGGGCCCGGATGTCGAGCCCGCCGTGGACGGATTCGAGGACGTTGTTGTTGAGGCGCCGCTGACCGAAATTCGACCATGACGGCGCGTCGTGCGGCAGGACGAAGGGTCCGTCGCCAAGCCACTCCGGCTTGACGACGCTCGTGGCCAGCGCGACGAGCTCCGCCTCCCGCTTGATCCGCTCCAGGGCCGACGCGGGAGGCGTCACGTATTCCCTCTTGAGCTGGAGTTTCGTGAACGGGAATACCTTCTCCCAAACGAGAAGCTCCTTACGGATCGTTTCGATCGTCCCTCCGGCCTTGAGGACCTTGATGGTCATGGCGTGGGACCCCGACTTGGCCTGCAGGTCTATCCCCAGGAAAGCGAAGACGCTCCGGCCTCCCGGCGCCGGCCTCAGGTCGACCGTCCGGCCCAAGAACGTCACCGTTGCGGACTTGGCCGTGCCGTCGGTTTCCAGAAAAACGACTATCGGTTCCCCCGGCTGGAGGGCCCTGTAGACCAGGCGGATGACGGGACCGGTCGCTTGCGCCCGGGGTTTGTCGGGAGGGCGGCCGGCCGTGGCGACAAGGGAAAGCGCGAGGACGGCCAGCGCGACCGCGCCGGGCCTCGTCAGCAAGGCCCGGCGATTGGTCACGCCGCGGCCCCCTGCAGAAACCAGGACCGCGGTCCGCAGCGCTCCCCGGATGAACGTCCGTCGGTCCATGAGTTCCATATCCCTCGCATGTTAATCGAAACTCGCCCCGAAGTAAACCGGGATCGGCCGGCCTGGGGAATTTGCCTTCGCGGCCCGTTTCTGGTAAATTAACGGTCCTCGAGCCGGCGCAATTCCGACGAGAGAGAAATCGAAAGGATCGACACATGGCTGAGCAAAAAGAGGACAGCGCTCCGAAAAGGAAAAAAATGAACTCCCTGGACCTGGCCGAGATCGAGGCCGAGCTGGCCACGTGCCAGGAGAAACAGGGAGGGCTCGTTTCGAAATACGCCCTCCAGCTCCTGGCCCGTAAAAAGGCCCTTTCCGGCTGAAACCCGGAGAGCCCGAATTCCCTCCTCCGCTCCCGCTTGGCCGGGGCGGAACACCCCTTCCGGACGCGAAATCGCCCACAACTCAAGGAAAGTGTTTACATGGACCCGGATTTTTGTTAAAATATGCCGGAAAAAACATCAGGAGACAAAAAAGCGTGATTAGTAAGGAACAGAAGACGAAGATCGTCAGGGAGAACCAGGCCCATCCCACCGATTCGGGATCGCCTGATATCCAGGTCGCCTTGCTGACAGAGCGGATCAACCTGCTCATCAAGCATTTCGACACCCACAAGAAGGACTTCCACTCCCGGATCGGCCTCATGAAGCAGGTCGGTCAGAGAAAGCGGCTCCTCGAATACATCAAGAATAAAGATGTCGGCCGTTACGAAAAACTCATCCAGAAGCTCGGCCTGCGCAAGTAGGCCCCGCCTCCAAAGGACTCCCACATGTCTAACACCATCAGTCTAGAGATCAACAAGCGGACCCTGTCCATCGACATCGGCAAGATCGCCAAGCAAGCCGACGGCTCGGCCCTGCTGCGCTACGGCGACACGATGATGCTGGTCACGGCGACCTCCCGCAAGGAGATGAAGGACGCCAGCAAGGCCTTCCTCCCCCTCATCGTGGATTACCGAGAGAACACCTACGCCGCCGGCAAGATCCCCGGCGGCTTCTTCAAGCGCGAAGGCCGGCCCTCGGAGCGGGAGATCCTCATCGCCCGCCTGATCGACCGCCCCATCCGGCCGCTCTTCCCCAACGGCTACTTCTTCGACACCCAGATCGTCGGCCTGCTCCTCTCGGCCGACCTCGTGAACGAGCCGGACACGCTCGGCGTCATCGGCGCCTCGGCCGCCCTCTATTTCTCCGACATTCCCTTCTCGACCCCGCTCGGCGCTGTCAAGGTCGGGATCGTCGACGGGAAATACGTCGTCAACCCCACGGCCGACGAGTTCGACCGGAGCCCCATCAACATGACCGTCGTCAGCAACGAGGACGGCATCATCATGATCGAAGCCGGGGCCAAGGAGATCGAGGAGGACAAGATCCTCGAGGGGCTCTCGCTCGCCCACGAGACCAACCAGCAGATCATCCGGGCCCAGAAGGACCTCTACGCCCGGCTCGGTCTGAAAAAGCGCGAATTCACCGCCAAGGCGGTCAACACCGAAAAACTGGCCCGGGTCGAGAGGGAATACGGACCCGCCCTGTCCGAGGCCATGCAGGTCAGGGGCAAGAAGGCCAACGAGGCCGCGCTCGCCGCGGTCCTCGGAGGCGCCCTGGCCAAGGTCCCCGAAGATAAGCCCGAAGAGAAACTCGAAACGAAGGAGCTCTTCTCCAAGCTCGAGGAAAAGCTCTTCCGCGAGCTCGTCCTCAAAAAGAATCTGCGGACCGACGGGCGCCAGTTCGACGACGTCCGCCCGATTACGGCCGAAGTGGCCCTCCTGACGAGGACCCACGGCTCGGCCCTCTTCACCCGCGGCGAAACCCAGGCCCTGGCGACCGTCACCCTGGGCACGTTCGACGACGCCCAAAGGCTCGACAGCCTCGGCGCGGAGACCAAGAAGCGGTTCATGCTCCATTACAATTTCCCGCCCTTTTCGGTCGGCGAAGTGGGCTTTCTCCGGGGCCCCGGACGGCGCGATATCGGGCACGGCGCCCTGGCCGAAAAATCCATCCTGCCGGCCATCCCCGACGACGACACCTTCCCCTACACGATCCGGATCGTCTCGGATATTCTGGAGAGCAACGGCTCCTCCTCGATGGCCACGGTTTGCGGCGGAGTCCTGGCCCTCATGGACGCCGGCGTCCCCCTGAAGATGTTCGTCGCCGGGATCGCCATGGGCCTGGTCGTTGGGAGCGACGGCTACGCCATCCTGACCGACATCGCCGGGCTCGAAGATCACTTCGGGGACATGGATTTCAAGATGGCCGGGACGGAAAAGGGCGTCACCGCCATCCAGCTCGACCTCAAGATCCCCTGCGTGACCCTGCCGATGCTCCGCGAGATCATGGCCAAGTCCAAGGCCGCCCGGCTCAAGGTGTTGGTCAAGATGAAAGAGGCCATCGCCGAGCCCCGACCGACCCTCTCGGTCTACGCGCCCCGGATCATCATCCTCAACATCAACCCGGAAAAGGTCGGCGAGGTCATCGGACCCGCCGGGAAGATCATCAAGAAGATCATCAGCCAGACCGGCGCCAAGATCGACATCTTGGATGACGGAAAGATCCTCATCGCCTCGACGGACATGTCCGCCGCGGAGGCCGCCAAGCAGATGATCCTGGACCTCACGGCCGAAGCCGAGCTGGGGGCGACCTACACGGGCAAGGTCGTCCGGCTCGAGGAATACGGCGCCTTCGTCGAGATCATGCCCAACCTCGTCGGCCTCCTCCACATCTCCGAGGTGGCGCCCTACCGGATCAACAGCATCCGGGACGTCCTCAACCTCGGCGACACGGTCACGGTCAAGGTCCTCAGCATCGATCCGGCGGACAACAAGATCCGGCTCAGCAAGAAGGCCCTGGAGGAGGGCGGCGGCGCCAACCCCGACTCGACTCCCCGGCCTGAGCCCCAGCGCTCCTCCGACCGCCGGGGAGGCCGAGACCGCGGCCGGTTTTGATTTCTCGGGCGATTCGTCTATAATTTCCTCGCGACGAACGCGACGGGGCCAACGGAATGACGTCTCGAGACGACCGCGCTCACGGCTTCACACTCGTGGAGATGATCATCACCCTGTCCCTTCTGGCCGTCCTGGCCCTGTCCGCCCTGCCCCTCGGCAAGATGGCCGTCAAACGGGAGAACGAGATCGAACTGCAGCGAGCCTTGCGCCTCGTGCGCGAATCGATCGACGCCTGGAAGAAGCTCGCCGACGAGAAGAAGATCGAGGTCGACGAGGATACCGAAGGCTATCCCCCCACCCTGGAGGCCCTGGTCAAGGGGGTCGAGGTCCAAGACAAGAACTCCACGGACAAGGCGGCCCGTAAGAGGGTCGTCAAGTTCCTCCGCCGCATCCCCAAGGACCCCATGACCAACTCCTTCGACTGGGGGCTCCGGTCCTACCAGGACGACCCCGACTCCGACGTCTGGGGAGAGGAGAATGTATACGATGTCTACACGAAGAGCCAGGCCCTGGCCCTCGACGGGACCCGCTACAGGGATTGGTGAGCGCGGCTTCACGCTCATCGAAATCATCATCGTCCTGAGCATCATCGGGCTCCTGGTCGGACTGGGGCTGCCGACCTACAAGTCGGCGACCGTCAAGGCCAGAGAGACCGTGCTCAAGGAGAACCTGTTCATCCTGCGCAAGCTCATCGACCAGTACGCCCAGGACAAGGGGAAATACCCGGCCTCCCTCCAGGCCCTCGTCCAGGACAGTTATCTCCGGGCAATCCCGGTCGACCCGATGACCAGGCAATCGACGACCTGGATCGAGGTCCGCGAACTCCCCTCCCCCGAGGACCCCATGCTGAACGAGATCCCCGGTGTCATCGACGTCATGTCCGGCTCCGAAGACAAGTCGCCGATCGATGGCTCACCTTACAACACCTGGTGATCCCATCGGGCGGACGCGAGGGCTCGGAGGAGCGACCTACCCCATGAAAGAGTCCCGGGGCTACCTCGTCATCATGCTGATGATGGCCGTCTTCGTCATCACCCTCGGGCTCCTCGTCGCCGTCCCGGTCTGGCAGACCGAGCTCCAGAGAGAGAAGGAGGAGGAGCTCATCTTCCGGGGCAAGCAGTACGCCGAAGCCGTCCGCATCTACGTCCAGAAGAACTCCGGGCGCTATCCCGCCAGCCTGAAGGAGCTCCTCGACAAGAAATGCATCCGCAAGCTCTATAGGGATCCCCTCGGACCCGGCGGCCAATGGAACGTCATCCTGGTCGCCGGCAGGCCGGCAGGGGGCGGCCAGGCGGGCCAGGAAGTCCTGGTGGCGCCAGAGCGAGTCCTCCCGGCCATCAAGAACGCCCAGATCCTCGGCGTCGTCAGCTCGTCGGTCAATAGGTCCGTGAAGATCTACAACGACCAGGAAAGCCACGACAAGTGGCTGTTCTTTTTCGGACAGGACCCCAAGAAGCCGCCCAAGATCGTCTATTACGGCGAGAAGAAATGAGCCGGGAGGGTCACGAGGCTTTTACCAGGGGGACGAAGCGGACGGCCAGCAACCGCTCCCTTCTCAGACCCGTTTTTTCCTTGTGGACGAGGAAGAGCTCCTGGAAATCCGTGCCGACGGGGATGATCATCCTGCCCCCGACCGCGAGCTGGTCCTCGAGCGGCCCCGGGATACTGGCCGCAGCGGCGGTCACGATAACAGCGTCGAAAGGCGCGGATTCCGGCCAGCCCCCGGACCCGTCGCCGACCCGGTAGTGAATGTTGGCGTAACCCAAGCTATCGAGGATGGAGCGGGCCTGCAGGGCCAGGCTTTCGACGATCTCTATGGTCCAGACCTCCCGGGCTATCTCAGCCAGGACCGCCGTTTGATAGCCGGACCCGGTTCCGACCTCGAGGACCCTCTCCCCGCCCTGAAGGCCGAGCGCCTCGGTCATGTAGGCGACGATGTAGGGCTGGGAGATCGTCTGGCCTTGGCCGATCGGCAGGGGCTCGTCGGTGTGGGCCCAGCCCCGCATGCCCTCGGGAACGAAGAGGTGGCGGGGGACTTTATTGATCGCCGCCAGGACCAGCGGGTCGCGGACTCCTCTGGCCCGGATCTGGGAATCCGTCATCACCCGGCGTTCTTTTGCGAATTCTCCGTTCAACGGAGATGATCCTTATCAGTAGGCGCGGGCGAAATAGGCGACCGACTCGCCTTTCTCGCCGCAGGCCACACATGGGCCTAATGCCTTTTCTCCATCCCCATCGATGGGGCCATCGATGGGGATGACCCGGATCGTGGCCATGGTCTCGGTCTTGATCCTGTCCTCGCACGCTTCGCCGCCGCACCAGGGCGCCCGGACGAAGCCACGCTGGTTTTCCAGGATATCCTTGAAGCCCTGGTAGTCCGAGGCGTCACGGATATTGGCTTCGAGGAATGCCCGGGCCTGAGCCATGAGCCCGGCCTGGATACTCTCGAGAAGGACCGGGACGCAGGACGTGAGCGAAGCGAGCGGGACGGTCTCCTTGGCCTTGGTGTCGCGGCGGACGAGAACCGCCTGCCCGGCCTTGACGTCGCGAGGGCCGATCTCGATGCGCAGGGGCACGCCCCGCATTTCGTATTCGGAGAACTTCCAGCCCGGCGTCGCTTCCTCGCGGGCGTCGATCGAGGCCCGGACGCCGGCCGACCGCAATCCCTCGACCGCGGCCTGGGCGACCGGAAGGACCGACTCCCGCCAGTTGCCGATGGAAATAGGAACGACCATCACCTGGACCGGGGCGATCCGGGGCGGGAAACGCAGGCCGGAATCGTCGCCGTGGACCATGATCAGGGCTCCGATCGTCCGCGTCGTCATGCCCCAGGAGGTCTGCCAGACGTACTGGAGGGTCTGGCTGCGGTCCTCGAACTTGATGTCGAAGGCCTTGGCGAAGTGCTGGCCCAGGTTGTGCGACGTTCCCATCTGGAGGGCCTTGCCGTCGGACATCAGGGCTTCGATGGCGTAGGTCATCGAAGCCCCGGCGAACTTCTCGCTCAGGGATTTGCGGCCGGAGAGGACGGGGATGGCCAGTTCGGTCTCGCAGAACTCCTTGTAGAGCCCCAGGATCTTCAGGGTTTCGGCCTCCCCTTCTTCCGCCGTCTCATGGCATGTGTGGCCTTCCTGCCAGAGGAATTCGGTCGTCCGGAGGAACGGCCGGGTCACCTTCTCCCAGCGGACGATGTTGGCCCACTGGTTGATCAGGAGAGGCAGGTCGCGCCAGGACTTGATCCACTTGGCGTACATGTGGCCGATGATGGCTTCGGAGGTCGGCCGGACGGCCAGTTTCTCTTCGAGTTCCTCTTTGCCGCCGATCGTGACCCAGGCCACTTCCGGTGAAAAGCCCTTGACGTGCTCGGCCTCCTTCTTGAGGAAGCTCTCCGGGATGAACAGGGGGAAATAGGCGTTGACGTGCCCCGTGGCCTTGATGCGAAGGTCGAGGGCCCGCTGGATATTCTCCCAGACCGCGTAGCCGTGCGGCCGGATGACCATCATCCCCTTCATGGGGGTGTAGTCGGCGAGTTCGGCCTTCTGGACGATCTCCACGTACCACTTCGCAAAATCGTCGCTCTTCTGCGTGATTTGTTTGACCTGCCGTTCGTTCTCTTTCAAGTCATCTCCTTGTCTTTGAGCGTTTTACGATTCTAGCCGCGCCCCCGAGAATTGTCAAGAAAACCCCTCCCCGCCCCTCCGAAGCCGGAAATATCCCCCGCGGGTTCACCGGTAGGGGTGATTGACCGGTCCCGGAGGCCCATGCGAAGCTGGTCTCGCCAATTTCAGAGGAAAAGGAATTTCAATATGCTGAGAGGGATTTCCTGGGAGTCCAGGCCCGTCCGGCACCGGCCGACCGAACGGGGATTCAAGCTCTCCCTGCCGATGACCGTCGAGGGACCGGACCCCGACGACACGTTCTTCCACGAAGAGACGACACTCACTTTCATGAGCCATCAGGGCGCCCTCTTCCCCCTCAAGAACCAGGTCGCCCTCGACTCGCGGCTCAAGCTCGTCGTCTCCCTCCCGCCCAAGCTCGGGGAAGGAAGGAACCTCAAGCTCGTCGTCAAGGGAACGATCGTCGACGTCGACTCGAACGGTAGGGACGGACACCTCCGCCAGGTAGCCCTCCGCCTCGAGTCGAGGTACATCATCCAGGCTGACGCCCTATGACGGGACGTCCAGCCCGGTCACGTCGGCCCGGAGGCCTAGTCTTTAACGGTGAGAAGAGCGTCCCGAATATGACCCCGCTATTCCCCATGAAAAGGGATTGATAGAGGCCGTGAGGCGTGGGAAAATGCGGGCTGACATGGACGCTGAAAAGTCTTTTCCTAGTCCCTCCACCCAAGGCGCAGCCGGGGTCGGAAAGAGGGAGCGAACCTTCGATCTTTCTCTTCCGGCTTTGATCAAAGGCCTCGACGCCGCGGGCAGGAAGTTCGAGGAGAGAAACGCGGTCTGCGCCATCAGCGCCCAGGAAGTCTCGTTCCGGCTCAAGGCCCGGCTCATCATCGACTCCCGGGTGACCCTCTTCCTGGACATCCCGCGGACCCTGATCCTCGAAAGCCCCCTTCGCCTGGTCCTCTCCGGGGCCGTCGTCTATGTCCGCTTCGAGGAGGGCAACGGCAAGCTGCAGTTCGTCGTCGTCCGCTTGGACCGCGGTTTCCGTCTCCACTCCAACAGCGTCCCCCCCGCTTAGCCTCCCTCCACAGCGGCCGGGGCGGGCCGCCGCGGTCCACTTCCGCCGCGAAGGCTCGTCCCTTGACCCCTCTCTCACCCCTTCTCCCCCCCGCTTGACCCGTTCGCCGCCACTAAGCCCCGCCCTTCAGAAGCGCGGCTCAGGGTTAACCCCGAGAAGTCTGGGGGTTGACCCGTTCGCAAAGCTCAGGGTTACCCCCGTGAAGTCCTGGGGGTTGACCCGTTCGCAAAGCTCAGGGTTACCCCCGTGAAGTCCTGGGGGTTGACCCGTTCGCAAAGCTCAGGGTTACCCCCGTGAAGTCCTGGGGGTTGACAAGCCTGCGGGGATTGACTATGATTCATTAAAATCCGATGCGAAGGTACTGAAGGATAATCAAAGTGCCAAGAGGGACCGATACGAGCATGGAGAAAAAGAAAGCCCAGCCAACCTCGGACTCGAAGATCAGCCTCCTCGTTTTTTGTCCGTCCGACATCATCCTCTCCGGGATCCTGCGGGCCCTCGAGGCGGACCCGGACCTGGAGATCCTGAACATCGAGAAGAACACGATCGAGTCGTTCATGGACTCGATCAAGAAGCTCAAACCCCAAGTCATCCTTTTTGCCCACATAGAGGTCCTGCCGAACCTCCGGGAGATCTGCAAGGCCATCCGGGAGATCTCGAAGAGCCAGGGCCGCACGGAGCTTCTCCTCCTCGGCAGCATCCCGGCCCACGAGGAGATCGTCAACCTCATCAACGCCGGGGCCCGCGGCTATTTCGACCTCAACGACGCCTCGACCCAGCTCCCAGAAGCGGTCCGGGGCGTCCACAAGGGCGAGATCTGGCTGCCCCGCGACAAGATGTCCAGCATCATGGACCGCATCATTTCCGTCGGCGGCCGGGACCTCAAGGAAAAAAACTTGGACCAGCTGACCCCCACGGAATTCCAGGTCCTCCGGCTCATCGGCCAGGGGAAGAGCAACGACGAGATCGCCGAGTTCATGTTCATCAGCAAAAACACGGTCCGGTCCCACATCAAGAGCATTTACGCCAAGCTCGACACCCACAGCCGGCTTCAGCTGGCGCTCTACGCCATCAATTCGGCACTCTTTTAAAGCAAGGAATCGAGGTCGCCATGACAAAGAAAGCCGCACCCAAGAAGAAAACCAAACCCGTCCCGGAGGGCTTGGAGATCAACCGCCGCCGGGAATGGCGGTTCGACCTTCCCCTGGACACCTTCGTCGAAGGCAGCCTCGCCGACGGCAACAAGTTCAAGGAAGATACGTGCCTCGAGAACATCTCATCCGGCGGTGCCTTTTTCAGCCTGGATTCCGGGGTCGTCGTCGGCTCGAAGCTCAACCTCTTCATCGAGCTCCCGGATAAGCTCGCCAACGGGAAGAGATTGAGGCTCCGGATCGGCGGCATCACCGTCCGCCTGGAAAAGCCCGGCAAGAAAAAGAATCACCAGGGCGTCGCCGTGCGCTTCAGCGATGACTTGTTCAAAATCGTCCCCGCAAAAAAGACGGCCAAGAAGACCTAGCGTTCTTCGCGTCGCCTTGACGGGGGGAATTGCCTGCGGCAAGTCCGTCGTCGTCCGCCTCCTCGAGGAAAAAGGCTGTTTCGTCCACTCCGCCGACAAGGCGGCCCATGACCTGATGTCGCCCGGCCGGCCTGCCTGGAAAAAAATCGTCGCCCGCTTCGGCCGGGACATTCTAAGCGAAGACCGGACGATCGACCGGGCCCGGCTCGGCCCGGTTGTTTTTTCCGACCTCTCGGCCCGCCGCTTCCTCGACAGACTCCTCCACCCTCTCGTCCTGACGGAACGGGAACGGATCCTTCGCCGGCTCGAACGCGAGGGCCGCGTCCGGATCTTCGTCTCCGAGGCCGCCCTGACGATCGAGGCCGGCTACGCCCGTCATTTCGACCGGGTTGTCGTCGTCCATTGCAGCAAGTCCGAACAGGTCCGGCGCCTGCGCGAACGGGACGGCATCGGCCGGGCGGCCGCCCTGCGGAAGATCGGCGCGCAGATGCCCCGGAAAGAGAAACTTCGGCACGCCGATTACGCCATCGACACGACGGGGGCGCTGGCCGAGACCGTCGAACAGACCGAGCAGGTCTACGCTCAGCTTGTCCGTGATGCGGAATTAAAAAAGAGGGGGAAAAAGAGGGGGTCAATCCTACAGCGGTGAGCGGATTCTGAGGAGCGAGCTGCAGAATTGGGGCTGAGTGCTCGAGGCCGCAATTCTGCGAGATATCTTAGACGAGCGTCTGCATTATTCCGATATTTCCCACAAGCGCGGCTCCGAGCCGCTCCGCCGCGCTTCTGATGGTCGCTCCGGAGACCTCGCTCCCTGACGTAGGTTTGACCCCTTCGGTCAGCCGGGCTTGGTCTTGGAGAGGAGGGTTTTCAGTTCCTGGCCGGGGCGGAACTTGATCCGCTGGCCTTTTTCGATGCGGATCTGTTTCTGACGGCGGATGTCCCTTCCGAAGCCCGTCTTCTTGGCGACGACCTTGAAGCTGCCGAACCCCCGGATCTCCACTTTTTCCCTCTTCGTCAGGGCGGTCTTCAGAGACCCCAGGACGGCCTCCACGATTAGCAATGACTTGGCCCTATTGAATTCCGTCTTCTTTTCGATCGCAAGGGCGACATCATTCTTAATCATCGAAAAAGCTCCCTACATTGAAAATAGCTCACTATAATTAATTTATTGATAATAAAAAGTCAAGCATAATTAATGCGGGCCGCGGGGTGTTGACTTGGCCTCGGCGAATTCTTATAATAATATTGTATTGCGCGCCAAAACACTCTTCTTTTTCCTCATCCTGGGGCCCGCCCTCGCCTCCGCTACTGTGCTCAAGATCAAGGTCGACGCGCCCATCCACCCGGTCACTTCGGAGTACATCGTCAGGTCGCTCGAAAAGGCCGACCGCGACGGCGCCGACCTTGTCATCCTGACCCTCAACACGCCGGGCGGGCTGGATTTGTCCATGCGGCAAATCATCGAGAAGATCGTCAACGCCCGGACCCCGGTGGCCGCCTATGTCGGCCCGAGCGGGGCCCGCTCCGCCTCCGCGGGCTTCTTCATCGCCCTGTCCTGCGACATCTTCGCCATGGCCCCGGGCACGAACACGGGCGCCGCCCACCCCGTCGGCATCTCCCTCACGGGACAGTCGATGGACGAGACCACGGCAGACAAGGTCACCAACGACGCCGCCGCCTACATCAGAACCCTGGCCGAGAAGAGGGGCCGAAACGTGCGGATGGCCGAGGACGCGGTCCGCAAGAGCCTGTCCTATACCGAAAAAGAGGCCCTCGACGGCGGCCTCATCGACCTCATCGCCAGGACGGAAGAGGAGATCATCGCCCGCTTCGACGGAAAAACCCTCAAGCGCTTCGACGGTTCCGAACGGACGCTCGCCCTGCTGGGCAAGCCCGTTATCGCCCTGCCTATGACCTTCCGCCAGAAGTTCCTCCTGACCGTGGCCAACCCCAACCTCGCCTACATCCTCCTTATGATCGGGCTCCTGGGGCTCTATTTCGAGTTCGCCCATCCCGGGGCCATCCTGCCGGGGGTCCTGGGAGGGATTTCGCTTCTCCTTGCCGTCTTCGCCTTCCAGATCCTGCCCATCAACTACGTCGGGCTGGGGCTCGTCCTCCTCGCCGTGATCCTGTTCATCCTGGAGGTCAAGGTCCAGAGCTTCGGAATGTTGGCCGTGGGAGGGATCGTCGCCATGATCATCGGTTCTCTCATGCTCATCAAGGCCCCCATCGCCGAGTTGCGGCCGAGCCTGCGTTTCATCCTCCCCGTGGCCCTCGGCGTCTCGTTGATCGTTCTCTTCCTCCTCACCCTGGTCTTCCGGGCCCACGCTCGCCGCTCGTTCTCCGGGCGCGAGGGGATGATCGGCGAAACGGGCACGGCCCGGACCGACCTCGCCCCGTCGGGGAAAGTCTTCGTCCACGGCGAGCTCTGGACGGCGGAGGCGGAGCAAACCGTGCTGGCCGGCGGAAAAGTCAAGGTCATCGAAGTCCTCGAAGGACTGAAAATAAAAGTCGGCAAAGCCTGATAAGGAGGGCATCATGATCACTTATCCAATCATCGTCGTCGGGCTCATCGTCCTTTACATCCTGAATTCGATTAAGGTCTTGAGAGAGTACGAGCGGGGCGTCATCTTCCGTCTCGGCCGCCTTCTGCCCCAGCCCAAGGGTCCGGGCCTCATCCTCGTCTTCTCCCCCATCGACCGGATCGTCAAGATCAGCCTGCGGCTCATCACCATGGACATCCCGCCTCAGGACGTCATCACCAAGGACAACGTCACGGTCAAGGTCAACGCCGTCCTCTACTTTAGGGTCATCGACCCGATCAAGTGCGTGATCGAGGTCCAGGATTATATCTACGCCACCTCCCAGCTGGCCCAGACGACCCTGCGGAGCCTCCTCGGTCAGGTTCCGCTCGACGACCTCCTCTCGGAGCGGGACAAGCTGAACGCCCGCCTCCAGGAGATCATCGAGCAGCACACCGACCCCTGGGGCATCAAGGTCCAGCTCGTCGAGATGAAGCAGGTCGACCTGCCTGAGAACATGATCCGGGCCATCGCCAAGCAGGCCGAGGCCGAGCGGGAACGGCGGGCCAAGGTCATCCACGCCGACGGCGAATTTCAGGCCGCCGACAAGCTGACCCAGGCCGCGGACATCATCTCCCGGAACCCCCAGGCACTCCAGCTGAGGTTCCTGAGCACGCTGACCGAGATCGCCACCGAAAAGAATTCCACGATCGTTTTTCCCCTGCCGATGGAGTTCCTGAAGGCCTTCAGCTACGATAAATCCCAGGAGAAAAAATAGAACTGATGAAAAATAAAGATTTCCGGGAGATCCAGGTCTCGAGTTCCCTGCTCGTCGTCATCTTCCTCGGTGTTCTAGCCTTGGGCGTGTTCATCTTCCTGCTCGGCGTCTCGGTCGGGAAAAAGCAGGTCCGGATCACCTCCCAAACCCAGGTCGTCACCCAGCAGATTCCGGAACTCGTCAAGGAGCCCCCCGTCGAGCCCACGGTTTCCGAAACGGAGTCGGCCAAGACGAAGCCCCAGGTCCAGGGGCCCGTGGTCAAGCCGGGCGCTGAAAAAGCCAAGGTCGGGCCCAAGAAGGCCCCCGCCGGCGGGTCCGACCTGTACTATGTCCAGATCGCCGCTTTCGCCGATAAGGCCCAAGCACAGGTACAAGCGGACAAGTATACAAAGCAGGGGTACACGGCCTTCGTCGCCGACCCCAGACCCGAGGACACGAAGACATGGTACCGGGTCAGGCTGGGCGGCTACTCGTCCAGGGACCGGGCCGTCGCCCTGCTCAGCAAGCTGAACGCGGAGGCCAAGAAGAAGACCGACTTCCGGATCGTTCAGGACTAGTCCGGCCCGGGCTACACCCCGGGCCGGGGATGTCCTGCCGGTCGCTGGCTTGACTTTATTCCACCTGTCCCTTATTCTGGCTGTAGTAAAGAAGCGAAGGAAAGAAAACATGGCCGCCCTCGACAAAGCAACTGACATTAGGACACGCCTCAACGGCCTTTTCGAGAAGATCGAAGAGGTCCGAGGCTTTCTTTGACCTAGATCGCAAGAACGCCGAGTGGGATTCCATTAACTTACGCCTCGCCTCCCCCGAGGTCTGGCAGGATCAGAAAACCTCCCAGGCCCTCCAGCAGAAAAAAAAGCGCCTCGAGAAGGACATCCAGTTCTTCCGGCAAATCCTCGGCCAGAAAGAAGAGCTCGAGGTCCTCACGGAGCTCGCCGCGGAAGGCGAAAGCGTCGATTCGGAGACCGCGGCCGCGATCAGCCGGCTTGACAAGAACCTGCAGGAGGCGGAGCTCCGCACGCTATTTTATGACGCAGACGACCCCCGGAACGCCATCTTGACGATCCACCCGGGCGCCGGGGGGACCGAATCCCAGGACTGGTCCCAGATGCTCCTCCGGATGTACCTCCGATACGCCGAGCGGAAGGGATTCAAGGTGGAAATCCTCGACCAGCAGCCCGGAGAAGAAGCGGGCTTGAAGAGCGCGACCCTCAGGATCGAGGGCGACTACGCCTTCGGAAACCTGAGCCAGGAGTCGGGCGTTCACCGCCTCGTCCGCATCTCCCCGTTCGACGCCGCGAAGAGGCGGCACACGTCGTTCTCTGCGGTTTTCGTCTACCCCGAAGTCGACGAGGACATCGAGGTCAACATCAACCCGGACGATATCAGGATCGACACCTACCGTTCGGGCGGCAAGGGCGGCCAGCACGTCAACACTACGGACTCGGCCGTCCGCATCACGCATATCCCGACCGGCATCGTCGTCCAGTGCCAGAACGAGCGTTCCCAGCACAAGAACAAGGCCTCGGCCATGAAGGTCCTCAAGGCCCGGCTCTACGAGCTCGAACAGCGAAATAAGCGGGTCAAGATCGACGCTCTCGAGGACTCAAAATCCGATATCGCCTGGGGGAACCAGATCCGTTCCTACGTCCTCCACCCCTACCGGATGATCAAAGACCTGCGGACCAGGGTCGAAACCGGCGACACGGACAAGGTTCTCGACGGCGACCTCGACGAATTCATCAAGGCCACGCTCGTCCTCAGGAAGAAATCCGGCCCGCCCGCGGCCTGTCAGTAAAGCACGTCCTTCTCGCCGAACTCGGCGATGATCAGCTGGACTTCGATGTTGAGGAGCCTCTTGCGGGCCATGACGGCCCGGACCTCCTCGTCCGTCAGGAGATCGCCGACGGCCTCCCTAATCGCCCTTTCGCTCAGGGCGAAGGTCTTCCGGACCAATGCCCGGGGCAGCTTTCGCATGAGGTCCTCGGCGGACACGTTCTTTTCCGAGAACGGAATACCCTTGACGAAGCTCTTCGTCGTCCTAAACGTCCGCGAATGGTCGATAAGGATGGCCCGGAAGTCTCTCGTCACTAGCACATTCCCCATGTGGCGGTCCTCGTTGCCAATGAGGTTGTCGAAAAACTGGGCGACGTAGCCCGCTTTCCTCCAGCCGTCCGTCTGGAAGCGGGCCTGGTCTTGCCCCTTGGCGGCCAGGTCCCTGTAGAGGGCCGTGCCCTCGATCCAGAGCTGGCACGACCCGGCGTATCCCGCGAACGTCCTTTCGACCGTCGGCGGGACCATATTGAGGTCCAGGAGCTTGTCCATGAGGTAGGCGGCGATCTCGTATTTCCAGCCCTCCAAGTATCCTCCCCTGACCCCGCTCGGGTTCTTCCAGAGAGCCCCGGCGACGACGTCCCCCTGCCGGAGGGTGAGCCGCCACGGCCGGGTCACCCCCTGCTCGAAGCGGAGCTGGCGCTCAGCGACGATATTGGCCTCCCTGAGGAAGGCCTCCCAGCACAGCCGCTCGGCGACCTCTTGAGCGGTGAACTGGGCCAACCCGGAACGGGCAAAAAGGACGATGAAGAGGGCGAACAGCAGACCGAGTTTCCCCGCGCCCTTACCCCTGCCCCGATGACTTTTCATAATCCTCCTTACATTCCAAGCATGAGCCGAGTCCCGGCGCGTGTCAAGACGCCGAGGGCGGACCGGCCCGCAGCTTTTTTTTCCGCCGGCGGCGCCGGCTTTTAAGGTCATTCCAAACGGCTTCCAGTTCTTCGAGGCCCGCTTGCCCTGGCTCTTTTCCCTGGCGCCGTAGTTCCGCCTCGACCTTCCGGAAGCGGGCGGCGAATTTCCGGTTAGCCCGCCTCAGGGCGAGCTCGGGGTTGATCCGCAGGTGCCTGGCCAGGCTGGCAAGAGCGAAGAAGAGGTCGCCGATCTCCTCGGTCATTTCCGGCCGGCTCGCCGCGGCTGCGGCCGCCTCGAACTCCCCGACCTCCTCACGGACCTTCTCCAAGACTCCGGCGGCGCCGGGCCAATCGAAACCGACGGAGGCCACGCGCTGGCCGAGCTGGAAGGCCCCGAGAAGCGCCGGGACGTTGACCGGGAGCCCGTCGAGGACCGAGGTCCGGCCTTTTTCCCGGAGTTTCGTCTTTTGCCATTCGTCGACGATCTGACGCTCGTTGCCCGCCTTGGCCCGGCCGAATACGTGAGGATGTCTTCCGGTCATCTTGCGGTTGATGCCGTTCAGGGCGTCGGCGATCGTGAACCCCCCCTTCTCCTCGAAGAGCCTGGACAGGAAGACGACTTCCATGAGCATGTCGCCCAGCTCCTCGGCCGCGTCCGCCGCTTTTCCTGCGAGACAAGCTTCGGCCGTTTCATAGGCCTCCTCGAGGAAATAATCCGTGATCGACCGGACATCCTGTTTTCTGTCCCAGGGACATCCCCCGGGACTGCGGAGCCTCCCGATGATCGCCACGAGCCGCGCGAATTCCCGGCCCGCCTTGAGGTTGGTTCTCATGTCCGTCCGTCCTTGAAGTTTGAGCGCTAAAAATGTAATATGGAAATCTAGTACATCATGACCAACGACGACGCGAAAATCAAGGACGACGCTGAGACTCCCGGGGGTCCGGAGTTCCTCCCCCCCCTCGAATTCAGCTCCGTCGTCATCCTCCTCTATTTCCCCGCCCTGGTCCAGCTCGGCCTCGTGGAGGACCCGGCGACGGGCGAGCGCCATGAAAGCCTGGGCCTGGCCAAGAGGAACATCGACCTCCTCGACCTCCTCAAGGACCGGACGAAGGGCAACCTCGAAGCCGAGGAGCAGAAATTTCTCGATGGTATCATCGACCAGCTCAAGCTGGCTTACCTCAAGAAAGCCGACATCGTAAAGATGTAGCCGCATGGTCGTTTATCGCGGCCTCGACGACGCCCGCCTCCTCCCCCGCCCCGCCGCAGTGGCCGTGGGCAATTTCGACGGCCTCCACCTCGGTCACCGGAAGATCCTGTCCAAGCTCTGCGCCCTGGCCGAAAAGCGGGGTCTCCGGTCCCTCCTCCTGACGTTCGACCCCCATCCGGAGCGCGCCCTCGGCAAGAGGTCGGTCAGGATGATCGACACTCCGGAGAAGCGGCTGGAACGATTCGGCGAGACGTGCGTCGACGCCGTCGTCGTCATGTCCTTCGACATGTCCTTCTCCCGGCTCTCCTGCCCGGCTTTCGTCGACCGTATCCTAGCGGCGAAGCTCGGCGCCAGAGAAGTCGTCGTCGGCCGCGATTTCAGGTTCGGCCGGAACAGGCGCGGCGACACCGGGCGCCTCCGAGTCCTAGGCCGCCGGGTCGGCCTGGGCGTCCACATCGTGACGCCGGCCGTCCTCGACGGCCGGGTTGTCAGCTCGAGCGCCATCCGCCGCCTCCTCGTCCCCGGCCGGGTCGAAGAGGCCGCCCGCCTACTCGGGCGGCCGTATGAGATCTCCGGCCGGGTCGTCCGCGGCAAGCACCGGGGCGGGCTCCTCGGCTTTCCCACGGCCAACCTGGACACGGCCAGCGAACTCCTGCCCAAGGGCGTCTTCATCACGGAGACCGTCCGCAGGGGCCGGATTTTCCGCTCCCTAACCAGCATCGGCACCAACCCTACCTTCGGCCCCCATCCCCTGAGCGTCGAAACCCTTCTCCTTGATTACCGTGGCTCCCTCTACGGGGCGGAACTCACGGTACGCTTCCTCCACAAGCTGCGGCCGACGAGGACGTTCCCAGACGCCGCGACCCTCAGCACCCGCATCGGGCGGGACGTCGAGGAAGCCCGGGCCTACTTCCTGGCGCGGGGTTGACTTTTGGGGGGATCTCGTGCATGTTCAAGGGGAAGGAACACACCATGAGGAGTGATCGCATAGAAGAGAAAATCAAGGCCCGGATCATGGATGCCAGCAAGATCCGGCGCGTCCTGGCCCGAGTCGCCACCGAGATCATCGAGAGGAACCGGAACCTCAAGAACCTGGTCATCGTCGGCGTCAAATCTCGCGGCATCACCATCGGCAAGCGCGTCGCCCATCTCGTCAAGGAGCTGGAAGGCATCGACATCCCCGTCGGCATCCTCGACATCACCCGCTACAGGGATGACGTGACCGCCCTGAAGGCGAAGGGGGCTCTCGAGGAAGCGGAGATCGGCTTCTCCGTCGCCAAGAAGGACATCCTCCTTATCGACGACGTCCTGATGACGGGACGGACGATCCGGGCCGCCATGGACGGCCTCATCGACCGCGGCCGCCCGCAGAGTATCCAGCTCGTCGTCCTCGTCGACCGCGGCCACCGCGAGCTGCCCATCCGACCGGACTACGTCGGGAAGGTCCTGCCCACCTCGCGCCGCGAGGTCGTCAAGGTCCGCCTCAAGGAGATAGACGGCGTCGACGAGGTCCTCATCGCCGAGCCGGTCAAGGTCGGCGGGAGAAAAGAACGGTGACGACCCTCGTCCGCGGAGGCTGGGTCGTCGACCCCTCGACCGGTCTCGACGGACTCTTCGACATCCTCCTGAGCGGCGGAAAGATCGCCGCGGTCGGCGCGAGGCTCGACGCCGTCCCCGAACGGACGATCGACGTCACGGGGCTCGTCGTCGTCCCCGGGCTCATCGACATGCACGTCCACCTGAGAGAGCCCGGCTACGAGGCCAAAGAAACGATCGCGACCGGCGCCCGGGCGGCGGCCAAGGGCGGCTTTACGACGGTCTGCGCCATGCCCAACACGAACCCCGTCAACGACAGCCGCGCCGTGACCGAGAGAATTCTCGCCGAGGCCGGCCGTAACGCCGTCATTAACATCCTCCCCATCGCCGCGGTCACGCGCGGCTCCCGGGGGGAGGAGCTCGTCGACATGGCCGACCTCACGGCCTCCGGGGCGGTCGCCTTCTCCGACGACGGACTCCCCGTCATGAACAGCCGGGTCATGCGCCAGGCCCTCGCGGCCGCGGCGTCTTCCGGAGGCCTTGTCATCGACCACTGCGAAGACCGGGCCTTGGCCGAGGGCGGCGAGATGCATGAAGGCCCCGTCGCGGCGCATCTCGGCCTGGCCGGCATCCCCTCCGCCGCCGAGGAGATCATGATCGCCCGCGATATCATATTGGCCGAAGCCCTGAAGGCGCGCGTCCACATCGCCCACCTTTCGACCGCGGGCGGTGTCCGGATCGTCGGCGAGGCCAGGCGCCGCGGCGTCCGCGTTTCGGCCGAAGCGACGCCCCACCATATCCTCCTCACCGACGCCGCGCTCGGGTCGCGCGACACGAATTTCAAGATGAACCCTCCCCTGCGGGCGGAATCCGACGTGGCCGCCCTGGTCGAGGCCGTCCGGACGGGAGTCGTCGACGTCATCGCCACCGACCACGCCCCGCACACGGCGGAGGAAAAGAACAGGGATTTCGACAAGGCCCCTTTCGGCATCGTCGGCCTCGAAACGGCCGTCACCCTTATCCTCGACCGGTTCGTCCGCCCGAATATCATCTCGCTCGGCCGGTTCGTCGAGCTCCTGTCCGCGAACCCCGCCCGCCTGCTCGGCCTCGCCGGCAAGGGCCGCATCGCCGTTGGGGCGGATGCCGACTTGACCATCCTCGACCTGGACCTCCGGACCACCATCGACAAGAACCGTTTCGAATCCAAGGGACGGAACACTCCGTTCGACGGCTGGACGCTGACGGGAGGCGTGGCTATGACGATCGCCGGCGGCCGGGTCGCCTATCCGTTCGGCGACGACGGCACGGCGCGGCGGGCATGAATACCGTGAAGCGCGAGCACCTCGAGAAAGCCATCGGCCACGTCTTCAAGGACCCGGGCCTCCTGACCAGGGCCCTGACCCACAGCTCCCACGCCTACGAGACGAGCCCGGCCCACCCCGAGGACAACGAGCTGCTTGAATTCCTGGGGGATTCGGTCATCGGTCTGGTTACCGCCGAATTCTACTTCGCCGCGTTTCCCGGCCGGAACGAGGGGGAGCTGTCGAAGCTCAAGGCCTCGGCGACGAGCACCTTAGCCCTGTCCCTGCTCGCCCGGGCGATCAAGCTCGATAAAGCCATCCTCCTCGGCAAGGGCGAGGAAAAATGCGGCGGCCGGAAGAAGATCTCGATCCTGGCCGGCTCGTTCGAGGCCCTGACCGGAGCTATCTATCTCGACGGCGGGTTCGAGGCGGCCCGGCGATTCGTCTGCGGCCTGCTCCGTTCATCCCTGAAACCCATCAAATCCGAAACGCTGACGATCAACAATTCCAAGTCCGCGCTCCAGGAGATATGCCAGAAGGCGGGCCTTCCGGCTCCGGACTACCGTCTCGTTACGGAAAAGGGGCCGGCCCACGACAGGACGTTCGTCGTCGAGGTCCATCTCGGGGCTAAGGTTTTGGCCAAATCGAAGGGGCCGTCCAAGAAAAGCGCCGAGCAGAAGGCTGCCGAGAAGGCGCTCAAGGCCTTTTTCGGCCGGAAGATCAAGAGGCTATCGTCCGAGGCGTTCGTCATCGAGGCCGAGGACCTGGTCCTCCCCTGACCCCCGTTCCGCGCCCTTCTCTCAGGGCCCCATCAGGACGGCGACAGGCCGCAGCGCCGGGATATTCTGGCAGACGATCTTGATCACCGCCGTCAACGGCACCGACAGGATCATCCCTGGTATCCCCCAGAGCCACCCCCAGAAAAGCAGTGAGAAAAAGACGAGCAGGGGGCTGAGGCCGAGCCCCTTGCCCATGATCCGGGGCTCGATGAAGTTCCCCATGATCCCGTCCAGCCCCGCGGTGATGACGAGGACCCAGAAAGGCGTCCAGAACGTTCCGAACTGGAAAAAGGCGAAGCCCACCCGGAGGACCATGGCGGTGAGCGAACCGATGCTCGGGATGAAATTGAGGACGAAGGCCAGGAAGCCGAAGAAGGCGGCGAAATCGACGCCGAAAAGGGTCAACACCAGCCAGACCTCCAGGCCGTTCGCCAGGCTCATGACCGTTTTGATGACCAGGTATTTGCGGACCTGGCCGTTGATGGCCTCGAAGGCCGTCCGGACCTGGCCGGCCCGGCCGGTGCCCAGGGCCTTTTGGACTTTCGTGACCCCCCTCCCCCGTCCCGAGACGATGAACACGAGAAAAAGAAAAACGAGGAGGAGCTTGCCGATAAGCTGGAAGAACGGGCCGATGGCCGAGAGGATGACCGCGCCGATCTTCCCGATGTCGAGCTTCTCCAGAGCTGAAAAGAGGTTGAGCTTGAAGGGCCCGACGCCGTTCTCCAGGAGCCGGGTCAGATCGCTGAGCCGCTGCTGGTACTTCGGAAGCTCGGCCGCCAGGGACTTCCCGCTCGAATAAACGAGCGCTCCTGCAAGGTATAGGAAGACGAACATCAGGGCCAGGACGAGGAGGACCGCTTCCGGCCGGGGGCAGCGGCACTTGGTCAGGAAGGTCAGCGCGGGGTCGATGATATAGGAGAGGAAGACGGCCAGGATGAACGGGATGAGGACGGGCCGGGCCAGTTTCAGGACGACCCCGACGACGAAAAGCACGATGACCGCGATCGCCGCTTTAAAAAATCTGTCTTCGTCCAAGTTATTATCCGGCCATCATTTCAAGGACGGCGGCTTGGCCCGGGCGGCCATCAGGGCTTCGAGGAGCGAACCTCCCGCCGCTTCCAGGCCGTCGGGGACGCGCATCACGCCGCAGAGGCCGTTCCGGACGCGGCCGATGTAAAGATGCTGGCCGTAGCGGTTTCGGGAGTGATAGCCGAGGGCGATCTTCTCGGGAGTTTGATTGTCCCCGGCCAGGGCCTGGATGAGCTTCCCGAGCATGTCTTCGGCGTCCTTGTCGGATCCCCCCTCGACGAAGAATCCCTCGAATTCTTTTCCGCCGACCTTGTACGTCGCGACAAAGCCGTGGCGGAGGAATTCGTAGCCCATGAAGTTCTTCTTGATATATTTCTCGCTCTGAGCGACAAGGTTCTCCCTGGGAAAGGCGAGGACGAACGCCGGAAGCGAGCCCTTGACCTTGACTGCGGCCGCGACCTGCGCCCCGACACCGGCGAGGACGGACCCCGTCTCCTCACCTAGGCCGAAACCGAGCATCTTCACGTAGAACCGCCCGGTCATGAAGTTCAAGGCCTCGCCCTCGAGGTAACCCAGTTCGCCGATGGAGACAGCCCTGTTCTCCGGGTAGCGCTCCGCGCCGAAGATGCCGAAGGCATTGACGGGACTCCCCATATCGTAGATCTCCAGGGTCAACGTCGCCTCTGTGCCCTTCTTCTCGAGGTCGACGACGAGGAGCTCCCGGAAATCGTAGCTCAGATAGCTTTCCGCGGCCCCGTCGATGTACTCGAAAAGGCTTTCCGGGAAGAAGCTTCGGGGAGCTTCGGTCCGGGTCCAGGCGTCCACCCGCGGAACGAGAGCGGCGAGCTCCGGGCTCCCCTCTCTCCTCTGAGCCAGGCCTGCCGCAAGCGCCAAGAAGAAAACCGCCGCGAGCGCGGCCGGGACAGATAATCCTCTCCGGGCCCGGGTGCGTTTCATCCTCGACCTCCGTTTCAGCATACAGGGTTAATATAGCGAAGGGAGGCTCTCTTGGCAAGCCTGTTTCAGGCCCCGGCCGCCGCACTCGCCCATGATTTATATCCATGGGCGAGTACGGGGGAAGCCCCCGTTGACAGGTCCCGGAAAAAGGGACATCATGGATTCGCCATGGCCGCATCTCGCGTTGTCATCATCAAGGCCGGGAATTTGTGGACATCGACCGGCGCCGTGGACCCGGCCGTCATCACCAAAATGTTCGCCAGGGGGTTCGCTCTCCTGACCGGAGAGCGGAACGACGCGGGCGCGCTCTCCTCTCTTTTCCGGCCCGACGACCGCGTCGGGATCAAGGTCAACACCATCGGAGGAAGAGCCCTCAGCACGCGGCCCGACGTCGCCCTGCCCTTCGCCGGCTGGCTCTCCCGAAACGGACTTCAAGCGAAAAACCTCTTCATCTGGGACAGGACGACGAGGGAGCTCCGCGACGCCGGTTACGGGACGAGCGCCGACCGAAGCGGGATCAAAGCCTTCGGCACCGACGCGGACGGCGTCGGTTACGAGACCGGCCTCGTCTCCCATCTCAACGTCGGCAGTCTATTTTCGAAGATCCAGACGGAATTCGCCACGGCCTCGGTCAGTCTGGCCCCGCTCAAGGACCATGGCCTGGCCGGGGTCACGGCCGGGATGAAGAACTATTTCGGGGCCATCCACAACCCCAACAAGTACCACGACTTCCACTGCAACCCTTTCGTCGCCGAGGTCTTCGACGCTCCCCCCGTCAAGGCCAAGCACAAGGTATCGATCATCGACGCCCTCGTCGTCCAATACCACAAAGGGCCCTCCTACCACGCCCGATGGGCCGCGAAATACGGCGGGTTGATATTCAGCCTGGACCCCGTCGCGGCCGACACCGTTGGCTGGAGCGTCATCGAAGAACTCCGGGCCGCCGCAGGCCTGCCCGCTCTCAAGGACGAAGGCCGGGAGCCCGTATATCTGGCCACGGCCGAAAAAATGGGCCTCGGCCGGGCCGACCTCGCGTCGATCGAAACGGTCGAGGAGACGGTCGCGTGAAAAGACGCCGGTTCATCCGCGGCGCCGCAGGGGCCGGACTCCTCGCCGGCGCAGGCCTTCCTTCCATCTGCTCCGGCTTGGCCGCGTTCGGCGCCAAACCCAACCTCTCCCGCGTCGAGGCCCGCTACTACGACAAGCTCCCCGACAGGGAGGTCGAGTGCCGACTCTGCCCGAGGAAGTGCCGGCTCGGCGACAAGGAACGGGGCTACTGCGGCGTCCGCGAGAATATCGGCGGGACCTATTACACGCTGGTCTACGGAAAAGTCTGCAGCCTCAACGTCGACCCGGTCGAAAAGAAGCCCTTCTTCCATGTCCTGCCCGGGACCTCCGCCTTGTCCCTCGCCGCGGCAGGCTGCAACGTCAACTGCAAGTTCTGCCAGAACTGGGAGATCTCGCAGGTGCGCCCCGAACAGGTCGATCATTTCGACCTGCCGCCCGAGAGGGCGGCCGCCCAGGCGATCGAGTCCGGATGTCGCTCGATCGCCTACACTTACACGGAACCCACCGTGTTCTTCGAATACATGTACGACACGGCCGTCCGGTCCAAGCGAAGGGGCGTCAGGAACCTCGTCGTGACGGGCGGGCACATCAACCCGGAGCCTCTCGCCGACCTCCTGGCCGCCGTCGACGCCGTCAAGGTCGACCTGAAGGGCTTCACTCAGGAATTCTACACGGAATATGTCCGCGGCGAGCTCCAGCCCGTCCTCGAGACTATCCGCGCCGTCGCTAAATCCAAGGCGTGGCTGGAGATCGTCTACCTCGTCATCCCCACCCTGAACGACCGGATGGACCTCATCCGGGAGATGGCCAAATGGGTCAGGAACGAAGTCGGGGACCAGGTCCCCGTCCATTTCTCCCGTTTCCAGCCGATGTACCTCGTCAAGAACCTCCCGCCGACCCCCATATCCACCTTGGAAGCCGCCCGCGAGACCGCCCTCGAGGAGGGCCTGCGCTTCGTCTACGTGGGCAACGTGCCAGGCCACGAGGGCGAGAACACGTTCTGTCCCGGGTGCGGGAAAGTAGCCGTCCAGAGGGTCGGCTACCGAATCGCTTCGATACAGCTCAAAGCCGGCCGGTGCGACACATGCGGCACGCCCATTCCCGGGGTCTGGACCTGAAGCCCCGGCTCCCGGCCCTCCTCCTCGGCTTCCTGGCCGCGGCCTTCGAGATCTATCTCCTCCGGGAATTTTCCGCGGAATTCTATGGCAACGAACTCACGTTCGGCCTTTTCCTCGGCTCCTGGCTTCTCTGGGGCGGCCTCGGTAGTCTGGCCCGGCCCGGAGCCGCGAAGGGGTCATCTTCCGGACGCCTCGCCGGCCTCTACGGCCTCGCGATCGTGCTTTTCTTCTTGAGCCTCGTCGCGTTGAGGTTCTCGCACAGCCTGATGGGGATCCTGCCGGCCGAGCTCACGGGGCTTATCCCCGCCCTCGGGTTCGCCCTTTTCCTGAGCTTTCTCCTGAGCTTCCCCCTGGGCCATTACTTCGTCCTCAACGCCGGTCTCCTCGGCGGTGACGTTTCCCTTGTCTACCTCCTGGAATCGGCGGGAGCGGCGGTGGCCGGACTCGTCGTCCATTTTCTGCTCATGCCCCGGTTTTCAAATTGGGAGGGAGGGGCTCTCATCGGCGCCGGAGCTGCTGTCCTGATCCTCGCAGGGATGAAGCCCGGGCGGTCGCGTTGGCTCGTCGCCGCGGCGCTTGTCTCCGCTGCCTGCCTGGCCACGTTCGACCTCCCATCCCAGAAAGCAGCCTGGAAACCCCTGCGCCTAGTTGAGGCCGAGGACACGCCCTACGGGAAACTCCAGGTCATCAGGACCGAAGAGCAGGTGACCCTCTTCGACAACGGCCTTTCGGTCTTCTCGCACCCGGACGCCGGCGCCGCCGAGGAATCGGTCCACTTCGCCCTCCTCCAACGGGACGGCATCCGCAATGTTCTCCTCATCGGGGGTGGAGCGAGCGGCGGCGCCGCCGAAGTTTTGAAATACCCGGACACTCGGGTGGACTATGTCGAGCTCGACCCGGCCATCATCCGGCTGTCTGAAAAACACCTCGCCGCGGCGGACTTCGCCGCCCTCAGGAGCCCGCGCGCCCGGATCTTCTATCGGGACGGCCGGTCCTTTCTCGAGCGGACAAGCGAGCGTTACGACGCCATCATCCTCAACCTGCCCGAGCCGGCGACGGCCCAGGTCAACCGGTATTACACGCGCGAGTTTTTTCTCGAGGCGCGGAAAAAACTCAACCCCGGCGGCGTGCTCAGCTTCACCGTCCCCTCGGCCGAAAACTACATCAGTGACGCGTTGGCCCAATTCCTGAGCTGTCTTGCCGGCACCCTGCGCGGCGTCTTCCCCGAGGTCGTGGCCGTGCCCGGCGGCAACTGTGTGTTCCTGGCCTCGGAGAGCCCGCTCTCGATCGATCCTGACCGCTTAACGGCGGCAATCGTCCGTCTCGGCCTCATCAACAGGTTCGTCAGCCCAGAGATGCTCCCCGCCCGCCTGAACCCTCTTCGCGTCGAGTATCTGGCCGGGAAAATTTCAGGCCCGGCGACGAGGATCAACCGCGATCTCGTGCCCGTGAGCTACTACTTTCATTCGCTCCTCTGGGCCGCCCAGTTCCGCGGTTTGGAGTCGAAACTCCTTCAGGCGGCCGGCCGGATCTCTTCGAGCTGGTTTCTGGACGCTCCCCTGGCCGTTTTCGCCCTCGGCCTGGCCTTCCTGACGCTCATGAGGAAGCGCTCCACAGCCCGTTTCCTCGTGCCCATCGCCGTCATGGGTTTGACCTCGATCGTCGTCGAACTCGCCGTGTTCATCGCCTTCCAGGCCAATTTCGGCTATGTCTACGGGAAGATCCCGCTCCTCCTCGCCCTCTTCATGGCCGGGCTCGTCCTCGGCTCGCTCTTGGCCAGGCGTCATAAACGGACGGCCCTCGCCGCCCTGTCCATCGTCCAAGGGGCCTTCGTCCTCACGCTCCTGGCCACGCTCAAGAGCCTTTCGGGGGCAGGCGGAGAGCTCGTCCCCTTCGCCCTCCTACTCGTCTTCGGCGCCCTCGGGGGCTATCTTTTTGTTTGCGCCAACAGGCTTCTCCTCCGCGAGCGCCCGCACCAGGGCCTCGGCTACGGCGTCGACCTCCTGGCCTCGTTTGTCGGCGTGGCCCTGGCTTCCGCCGTGATCATTCCCCTCTGGGGCATCCCGACCGTCCTTTTCCGCCTGGTCATTCTCAACGCCATCTGCTTCGCCTACCTCCTCGCCACTTCCTCCTCTCAATCCTAGCCGGGTCACTGAAGCCGCCGGTATCCGCGGCCGCCGCTCGGGCAGTGCCGGGAACCATGCATAGCCCCCGTAGCGGAGGAGCGGCAGGGAGCGAATTCTTAGGAGCGACCGGCAGAATTGCGGCAGAGCGGCCCGGAGCCGCAATTCTGGGAGATATCTGGATCGAGTCCTGGATATCAGAAGATTCGCAATATTGGAAGATTCCCTGGCCGACCGCCGGGACTGGTTCCCGGGGGCCGGGGGAGATGCATGGTTCCCAGTGCTGCCGAAACGAGCGGCGCACAGCGACACATGTAACTATTCGAACCTGGGCCGGATTATAATATAATATCTTATTAGGCCATCGAAACATGTTTGAGGATTGCCTTCCCGCCCCGAAAGAGAACGGCCGGCCGCTGCGCGACAAGGTCGTCGGCGCCCTCGTCACTTTGCTCATTCACGGACTTCTGGGTGTCGCCATCTACCATGGCCGGTTCACGGTCAAGATCTTCCCCTTCAAAAAGGAGGAGGTCCGCACCGTCTTGATCGTCCCCCCGCTGAAGGTGAATATCCCGAAGATCTTCGGCGGCCAGGATCTGACGCCCGAACCCGGCGGCCTTCCGGGGGAAGCCGGCCCTCCCGGGACGGCACGGCGGGCCGAAGAAGTCCGTCAGAAACCGGCGGCGGGCCCGGAAACACAGGCCGAGGCCCCTCCCGCCGCGGCCGGCGCTAGCGCCGCCATCCCTTCCCTCTCCTCTAAATACCAGGAAATGATCGACAAGCCCAAGCCGGCCGGTGATTCCGGCCTGATGATCGCGCTCGCGCCGCCGGGCACCCCTCCCGGCCCCCCCGGCGTCGGCGGCGGCCCCCCCCTCCCCGATTTTTCGAAGTACGGCCGGGGCGCCTACGGGAGCGGCGGATACGGAAGGGGCGGAGGCCGAGGCGGCGGCGGAACGGGAGGCCACCAACGGGTCGGCATCTCCATCCCGCTCAAGGGCTATGACATTTTGCCCTGGGCCTCCGTCGTGGTCGACCGTATCCAGCGCTTCTGGAACCTGCCCGCCGTGTCCGAGCTGCCCGACACGGCCAAGGTTCGGCTGATCGTCGTCATCAAGAAAAGCGGCGAGCTCGATTCGATCGAAATCCTCGAGGGGACCTCCGTCGAGGTTCTCGACCGGGCCGCGCTCGAGGCGATCCGGGCCGGACTCCCCTTCCCCGCCCTTCCCGCCGATTTCCCCGGCGACTTCCTGGAGATCACCTTCGAGTTCGTCTACAATGACTAAACGCATACCGACGGCCATCTTCCTTCTGTTGGCCTTGGCGCCGCTCCTCCGCGCTGACTGGAAGTCGGAGCTCCTCTCCCGCCTGGGCCGGACGCCAGACTACCGGGCCGCCTACGAATACCTCGTCGAAGAATCCAAGAATCTGGAACCGGAGGACAGGCAGACCGCCGGAGTCCTCCTCCCCTTCCTGGCCGGAAAGCTCGGCGATATCGTCCGGGAACGAGACCTGGTCGCCGACTATTTCGAGACCTACCGGGACAACGACCCGGATTTCGGCTTTCTGGACGAATACACCCTGCGGGATTTTCTCACTTTTTGGGCCCACTGGAAGCGGTCCTATCCCCTGGCCTACGACCTCAACCTCCTCTCCTACGCGAGGGGCCCGGCGACCGGCCTGCCGGCCGCCGTCGAAGTGGGCCTGGAGCTGCTGAACGAGGCCTACTACAGGATCTCGCTCGGCCCCTACATCCTCGAAGGCGGGCATTGGCCGGCGGGCTTCCACATCCTGACCATCCCCCTCAATAACCTTTTCGAACGCTCGGACACTTACGATTTCATCCTCGACCTCAGGGCCGGAGACATCGTCATGAGAAAATCCGTCAGGGTCCGAGTCGATATCGCGGACATGGTCGTCGCCGCGGCCCCCTCGCCCCGGGACACATTCTTCCCCGGATCCGGGACGCCGGCCAAGACGATCCAGGAGGGGGAGATTTCCCTCTACGTCGACGGCAAGCTCATCCTGAGAAGCCGCAAGATCGCCGCCAGGCCCTCTTCCTTCACTTTCCCTCTCGGCGGGCCGCTCATGCGGGGCCAGAAGCCCTACCTGCCGCCGCCGAAAACGGACCCCATGGCCAGCGGGGTCAACATCCTCGACGCCCTCGCCCTGGCCTACAAAGCCATCAAGGACCTCGTGGCCAGGAAGCCGCTGAAGCCGTCCCCTCCCTCCTACCAAAAGGTCAGCAGTTTGTTCTTCGCCTACTCCAGGACGACGGCCGAGGGGCTGGCCGTGTCGGCCCGGGCGTCCGTCGGTCTCGTTCCTGTACGGGCCGTCATCCTGAAAGAATAAGCCCATTCGACTCCCCGGGCTGAAGTCCGGGGAATATTCAGGGCTAATACTGAGCGGCGCGAACGTATGAAACGGGTTGGGTTGACTTCGGCCCCGCATATCTGCTATATCTTTCCTTATGGGGAGGCACCCGTTGAATTGCCTCCGTCCGATAGTCCGATAGGAAAGCCTGGAGAAGCGGAGGTCCAAGATGGTCAAGAAGGGGCTTGAAAGGCGACTCTGCCAGCGGTTCAAGATCTCCGGAGCGACGATTTCCTACAGGAAAGAGAAGCTCCTTTCGTCCAAGACGAAGATCGACGAGGAGTTCTGCCTCGTCCTGGACCTCAGCCGGGGAGGCGTCAGTTTCCTGACCCAGAAACCCCTGAAATTCAAGTCCAAGGTCACCCTTCAGCTGTCCATCCCCGGCGACAGGATCCCGCTCAGCCTCAAGGGCCGCGTCCGCTGGTCAACGTTCAACGCCGGGAAGAGCTACAAGTACCAGGCGGGCGTGCAGTTCAATCCCTACGGACTGGAGAAAAATCAGAACGTCCCCCAAGCGCTGACCAAGATCGTCGCCCTCGAACAGAAGTTCATCGAACCGGACGGCCCGGAGTTCTCCGGCGAGCCCAGTGAATTCGGCGCCTAGCGCTGGGCCTTCGGTTTCGCCGGTTTCTCCCCTTCCACAACGACCTGCGAGTAGTCCGCGATCCCCAGGAGCATCCTGTTGATGGACTGGAGCAGGCCCAGGCGGTTCTGCCGGACCTTTTTCTCCTCGGCCATGACCAGGACCTTGTCGAAGAAGGTGTTCAGGACAGGCTGGATCTTGAAGGTGATGCCCTGGGCCCTGGCATAGTCGCCCCGGGCGATCATGGGCTGGGCGTTGTCGCGGATGATCGAAAACGTCGAATAGAGGTCGCGCTCTTCTTTCTCGACGAAGAGGTCGGGGTTGACCTTGGCGGCGGGGAGCCCCTTGAGGATGTTGTTGATGCGCTTGGCCATGAGAATGAACGGTTCGAACTGCGGGCTCGATTTCAGGGTGTCCAGGGCCTCGACCCGCGGCAGGGCGTCGTAGACTTGGTCGACGCCCGGCCCGAGGGCCGCTCCGACGAGGTCGTAGCGGAAGCCGCGTTTCTCCAGCATGAACCGGAGGCGGCCCCCGAAAAACTCCAGGCAGGAGGCCTTGACGGCGCCGCGCTCGACCGTCAACCGGTCGCCGTAGACGGCCAGGACCCTGTCGAGCAGGAGAGGGAAGGAGAAGCGGAGTTTCCTGTCCAGGATGACCTTGCAGACACCGTGGGCGTTGCGGCGCAATCCGAACGGGTCGCTCGAACCGCTGACCTGGATGCCCACGCCCAAGACCCCGACGATGGAATCCATCTTGTCCGCGATCGACAGCAGGGCCCCGGCCAGGGAGGACGGCGAAGCGTCCTCGAGGCTGCTGGGCTGGTAGTGCTCGTAGATCGCCTGATGGACCGCGGCTGGAAGTCCCTCCTGCTTGGCGTAGAGGCCGCCCATCCGGCCCTGGAGGCCGGAGAATTCCTTGACCATCTCCGTGAGCAGGTCGGCCTTGCACAACCCGGCTGCTTCGATTGTCTCGGCTTTGACCTCGGCCGCCTTGAGCTTGTCGCAGAGGTAGGACACGATTTTCTTCAAGCGCTGGGCCTTGTCCTCGTAGCTGCCGAGCTTCTCCTGGAAGACGACGTTCTTTAGGCCGGCCGCCCTTTCCTTGAGAGGAACCTTGCGGTCTTGGTCCCAGAAAAACCGGGCATCCTCGAGCCGGGCCCGGAGGACGCGTTCGTTGCCCTTGCGGATGAGCCCTTTGCCGTCCGCGACGGCGTCTGCGACCCCCAGGAAATAGGGCAGCTGCTTTTTGTCCCGGACGACGGAGAAGAGCTTCTGGCCTTCGCGCATGGCCGTCGACAGGACCTCGAGGGGAAGGCTCAGGTAGGCTTCCGGGAACGAGCCGAAGACGACGAGCGGGTGCTCGACGTTGAGGGTCAGGTCGTCGAGAAGTTCGGGGTCCGGGTAGATCTTCGCCTTGAGAGGGGCCAAGGCGTCTTCGATTTGCGTCAGGATCGTCCTTTTCCGGGCCTCGGGATCGACGACGACAAAGCTCTTCTCGAGCTCAGCCCTGTATTCGGCGAAGTTCCGGGCCTTTATCGCGCTCGGCGAGGCTATCTTGTGACCGACCGTTTCGTCTGTAGCTTTGAACCCCTCGAAAGAGGTCTCGACCGGAGTCCCGCCGAAGACGCAAAGCAGGCCGTGGATGGGGCGGGAAAAGCGGAACGAGCTCTCCGCCCAGCGCATCATTTTGGGGAAGGACAGCCCGCCGAGGATACGGGGAACGGCATCCTTGAGGATCTCGGCCCCAGGCGTCCCTTTGGCCTTGCGCTTGAACCCGAGGTATTCGCCCCGCGGCGTCCGGATGGCTTCGAGGAGGTTCTCGTCCACTCCCTGGGACCTGGCGAAGCCCTTCCCGGCCGGAGTCAGCGCCCCGTCCAGCCCCTTAGCGATAGCCAGGGGCGGACCGGTGACGACCTCTTCCCTGTCCTCCTGCCCGGCCGCGAATTCACCGGCGACGACGAGCCGCCGCGGCGTCGCCAAGGTCCGGAGCGAAACGACCTCGATCCTGGCGGCCGCGAGCTCTTTACGGAACCCGGCTTCGAGCTGGACGAGGGCCGAGCGGATGTGGGCGGCCGGGAGCTCCTCCGTCAGCAGTTCCAGTAGGAATTCCATCAGGCCCCCTCCTTTCCCGCGGTGTATCTCCGGGCGACGTCGTTGACCAGGGCGCGGATCTGGGAGATCATTTTGACCCGTTCGGTGACGCTGATGGCCCCCCGGGAGTCGAGGAGGTTGAAGTTGTGGGAGCATTTCAGGCACATATCGTAGGCCGGCAGGAGCAGGTCCTTTTCGATCAGGCGTGCCGCTTCCTTCTGGCAGGCGCCGAAGGCCTGCCGGAGCATGCCGACGCTCGCAACCGAGAAGTTGTACTCCGAGAACTCCTTCTCCTCGCGGAAGCGGAGGTCCCTGTAAGTGACGTCGGCCGACCAATCGAGGTCGTAGATGTCGTCCTTCTGCTCGAGGAACATCTCCAGCCTCTCCAGGCCGTAGGTGATCTCGACCGGAACCGGCGAAAGGTCGATCCCGCCGCACTGCTGGAAATAGGTGAACTGGGTGATCTCGAGGCCGTCGAGCAGGACCTGCCAGCCGACGCCCCAGGCGCCGATCGTCGGCGACTCCCAGTTGTCTTCGTCGAAACGGAGGTCGTGGTCTTCGAGGGCGACGCCCAAGGACCTAAGGCTCCGGACGTAGACGTCCTGGATATCGGCGGGCGACGGCTTCATGATGACCTGGTACTGGAAGTGCTTCTGGACGCGGTGGGGGTTCTCGCCGTAGCGGCCGTCGTCCGGCCGGCGCGACGGTTGGACATAACCCACACGCCAGGGCCGCTTGTCGAGGACGCGGAAGAACGTGTCCGGGGTCATCGTCCCGGCGCCGACCTCGAGGTCGTAGGTCTGGGCCAGGTAACATCCTTGCTCGGCCCAGAATTGGTGCAGGCTGAGGATCAGGTTTTGGACGGACATGCCTAGGCCTCCTTGACCCAGCGCAGGACGGGGAACTTGGCCGCGGCCACCTCGTCGAGCCGGCTGACATAGGCGGCATGCGGTGCGGAGCGGAGGAGCTCGGGGTTCTCCTTGGCCTCCCGGGCGATGGCCTTCATGGCGTCGATGAACAGGTCCAGGTCGCGGCGGCTCTCCGTCTCCGTCGGCTCGATCATCAGCGCGCCGTGGACGATGAGCGGAAAGGACATCGTCGGCGGGTGGAGGCCGTAATCGATGAGCCGCTTGGCGATGTCCAGGTTGGTGACGCCGAATTCCTTCTGGATCTTGTCCGAGAAAACACACTCGTGCATCGAAGGAGTGGTGTACTTGAGGTGATACTCCCCCTCGAGGCCCTTGCGGATGTAGTTGGCGTTGAGCACGGCGAACTCGGCGATCTCGCGCACGCCCTTGGGCCCGAGAGTCAGGATGTAACACAGGGCCCGGACGATTACGGAGAAATTCCCGAAGTAGCTCCTGACCCGGCCGATCGACGCCGGGCGGTCGAAATCGAGGACGAAGCGGCCGCCCTTCTCCCCTATCACGGGGACCGGGAGGTAGGGCACGAGCTCCTTCTTGACGCCGACCGGGCCGGACCCGGGGCCGCCGCCGCCGTGGGGGGTGGAGAACGTCTTGTGGAGGTTGATGTGGAGGACGTCGATGCCCATGTCGCCGGGCCGGACGATCCCCGTCAGGGCGTTCATGTTCGCCCCGTCCATGTAGACAAGGCCGCCCTTGGCGTGGATGATCTCGGCGACGCGGCAGATGTCGGACTCGAAGACGCCGAGCGTGTTCGGGTTGGTCACCATGAGCGCGGCGACTTCGTCCGTCATGGCCGCCTCGAGGGCCTCGACGTCGATCGTCCCCTTCTCGTTCGACTTGACTTCCTTGACGGAGTAGCCGCAGATGTGGGCCGAAGAGGGGTTCGTGCCGTGGGCGGAGTCCGGGATAAGGACGTACTTGCGGGCGCCGCCCCGCGCTTCGAGAGCGGCCCGGATGAGCATCATGCCGGTGAGCTCGCCGTGGGCCCCGGCCGCGGGATGGAGGGTGAAGGCGTCCATGCCGGCGATCTCGCAGAGGTAAGTCTCGAGCCTTTTCAGGACCTCGAGGCTGCCCTGGACGAGGTCCTCGGAGGCGAGGGGGTGGGAGGCGGCGAAATCTGGTAGGCCGGCTAGGCGCTCGTTGACCTTGGGGTTGTATTTCATGGTGCAGGAGCCGAGCGGGTAAATGCCCATGTCCACACAGTAGTTTTTCTGGGACAGCCGGGTGAAGTGCCGGGTGACTTCCGTCTCCGAGACCTCGGGAAAGCCCTCGATCTCCCGGCGCAGGGCGACGCCGGCGAGGAGATCCATTTTTACGGGCACGTCCAGGGCGGGCAGTTCGCCGGCCCGCTTGCCCGCTTCGCTTATTTCGAAAATGAGGGGTTCACGGATTTCCTTGATCATGACAGGACCTCCTGGAGCGCTCGGGCCAGCCTGTCGATCTGGTCCTTGGTTTTCAGCTCGGTGACGCAGACGAGGGCGGAGTTCTTGAGCTCCGGATAGGCCGGTTCAAGGCCGTAGCCCCCGATGAGCCCCTGGCCGCGCAGGCCGGCGTCGACGGCGGGCCAGGGCTTGGCCAGCTCGACGACGAACTCGTTGAAGACCGGCCCGGAGAATTTTCTCCTGACTCCCGGGACGGACCCCAGTCGTTCGGCGGCATAGGCCGCTTTCTGGGCGTTCTGCCAAGCCATTTCTCTCAAGCCCTGCCGGCCCAGGCTTTCCATGAAGATCGTCGCCCGGAGGGCGCAGAGACCCTGGTTCGTGCAGATGTTCGACGTCGCCCGCTCCCGGCGGATGTGCTGTTCCCGGGTCGAGAGCGTCAGGACGAAACCGCGGCGGCCTTCTTTGTCCACCGTCTGCCCGACGATGCGGCCCGGCATTTGCCGGAGAAACTCCTTCTTGCAGGCCATGAAGCCGAGGTAGGGCCCGCCGAAGCTCACGGGGACACCCAAAGACTGGCCCTCGCCCGTGACGATGTCGGCGCCAAGCTTGCCCGGGGCTTCGAGGAGCCCCAGCGAGATGGCTTCGGCGACGATGGCGACGGAAAGGGCCTTGCGGCCGTGGGCGGCATCGGAAAGCGCCTGGACGTCTTCGACGACACCGAAGAAGTTGGGCGACTGGAAGACGACCGCCGCCGTTTTCTCGTCGAGGGCCCGGCCGAGGGCGTCCTTGTCGACGCGGCCGTCGGGGCCGTAAGGGACGTCGAAGGCTTCGAGGCCGAGGTTCTTGATGTAGGTCCGGACGACCTCGCGGTACTGCGGGTGGAGCGTCCGGGCGAGGAGGACCCTGTTCCGGGTCGTTATCCTCTGGGCCATCAGCACGGCTTCGGCGGTGGCCGTGGCGCCCTCGTAGAGGGAGGCGTTGGCGATATCGAGTCCCGTGAGCTGGCAGACGAGGGTCTGGAACTCGAAGACGACCTGGAGCGTGCCCTGGCTGACCTCGGGTTGGTAGGGTGTATACGGGCTGACGAACTCGCCCCGCGAGCTCAGGTAATCGACGACGGTCGGGATGAAGTGCTCGTAGGCCCCGCCGCCGAGGAAGGAGAGGTGGCGGGAGTACGCGTTCTTCCGGCCGATGGCCTCGATCGTCCGGACGAGCTCGAGTTCGGACTGGGCCGCGGGCAGCTTGAGCTCCCGCTTGAGCCGGACGGCGTCCGGAATGCAGCAGAACAGGCCGTCGATCGAGTCGACGCCGGTTGCCGCCAGCATCTCCCTCTTGTCCTTGTCGCTGAGAGACAGATAACTCATCAGTGCTCGAGCCCTTCCAGGAATTTTTCGTAATCGTTCGCGGTCAAAAGCCCGTCGATCTCCTTCTTGTCCTTGATCTTCAGGCGGACGATCCAGCCCTGGCCGTGAGGATCCTTATTGATGAGGTCGGCCGTCTGGACCAGCGCTTCGTTGACGGCGACGACCTGGCCGGAGAAGGGCGCATAGACGTCGGACACCGACTTCACGGATTCGACGACGCTGATCGACTGGCGCACGGCGAGCTCCTTGCCCACGGGGGGGAGTTCGACGTAGATGATGTCGCCGAGCTGGTGCTGGGCGAAATCGGTGATGCCGATGAGGGCCTCATCGCCCGCGACCTTGATCCACTCGTGCTCCTTGGTGTAACGAAAATCATTCGGATACATGGATGGCTCCTCCGTATTGGAACGTGCTATTTCTTGTCGGCTCTTTTGTAGAAGGGCGTGGGAATGACTCTGGCTTTTGCCCTCTTCGTCCGGATCTCGATCTCGAACTCCGAGCCCACGGCCGTGGCCTCGATGGGAAGGTAGACGAGCCCGATGGACTTCTTCAGGAGAGGCGAGAAGGTCCCCGACGCGACCTCGGACACCTTCTGTCCCTTGATGGTGACGGGGTAATGGGGCCTGGCGACGCCCGGCTCGGCCAACTCGAAGCCGACGAGCTTTCTCGTAAGCCCCTCGGCCAGTTGCCTCTCGACGACCGGCCGGCCCAGGAAGTCCCCCTTCTGCAGCTTGACGATCCACTTGAGGTCGGCTTCGAGGACGGTCGTCTTGTCCGAGATGTCGTTGCCGTAGAGCATGAGCTTGGACTCGAGCCGCAGGGTGTCGCGGGCGCCGAGGCCGATGGGCAGGAGCCCGAGCGGCGTCCCCTTCTCGATGAGAGTCGTCCAGATGATGCCCGGATCGGGGTCCATCGTATAGATCTCGAAGCCGTCCTCGCCTGTGTAGCCGGTCCGCGACACGAGGCAGTTCTTGCCGAGCACCTTGCCCTTGGCCCAGTGGAACGATTTCATCCCGGACAGGGCGATGTCGGTCAGCGGCTGGAGGATTTTCTCGGCCAGCGGCCCCTGGAGGGCGAGCTGGGAATAGGCGTCGCTCGGATTCTCGACCTTGACCTCGAAACCTTGGGTGTGGCCGGTGATCCAGGCAAAGTCTTTGTCGACGTTGGCCGCGTTGACGACGAGGAAATATTCCTCGGGACCGATGCAGTAGACGAGCATGTCGTCGACGAAGGTCGATTCGGGCGTCATCAACGCCGTATACTGGACCTGGCCCGGGGCCAGGCGGGCGGCGTCGTTCGGGGTCAGCCACTGGACGTAGGCCAGGGCCTGCTTGCCCGTCACCAGGACCTCGCCCATGTGGCTGACGTCGAAGAGCCCGGCCTTGGTCCGGACGGCCATGTGCTCGGGGATGATGCCCGAGTATTCGACCGGCATCTCCCAGCCGCAGAATTCGATCATCTTGCCGCCGAGCCGTTTATGGAGTTCGTTGAAGCGCGTCTTCCTCATAGCCCTTTATAGCCCTTCCTTTATTGAAAAGAAGCATAAAATTATCACATCTCGCCGCTTCGTTCAAGTCCTGCCCCGGGCGTTTTAAGACGCTATCGGCTCGGATCCAAGGACCTGGATCCGTTCGCTGAATATTCAGATCACTGGATCTTGTAGCCGTAGCGTTTAATGCTCAGAAAGCCGCTATCGTCCCTATGGAGAGAATAGGCTTTCCCCTTTTTAAAGATCAAGTTCATCATCGGGATCGAAGCCTTGACCCGGCCGAGTAGCCGGCCCTCCGGATCGAAAATATCGAGCCAGGTCGCTGCGATGCCCTCGATGTCGGCGACGACGGCCAACCGGCCTCCCTCCATGGGGACCAGGGCCCTGAAGAACGGCTTGAATTCCGGGAAGCGGATCAAGCGGAGATACTCCTTGACCTGGCTCTCCGATCGAAGAATGGACGTCATGTTGTCCTCATACTCCTTCAACAGGAAATCGATGTCTTTTTTCCCGTAAGGAGCGGCCTTGATAGACCTGGCGATCGTGAAGAGCTTCCGCCCTTCGGGCGAGTAAACGCCGATGGAATATTCGTCGCTGCGGCCGAAATAGATCCGGCCTTCTTCTCCCATCACGGCCATCGCGGTCGGACGAGCTAGAAATTCCGAAGTGATCGCCGCCTGGGCCTGGACGGGAGACAAAGACCGGTCGGGGAAGCTGAACGAGTCCTTGTGGAGTTCAATGATCGGCTGGAAACGCCCGTCAAAGATCGCTATGCAATTTTCAACGGGGCCTTGGCCGACGTATCGGGGGGCGATCTGCCTGTTCCCCAGATAAGTTCCCGCCGGCGTGATCCAGATATCGAATATGTCCGCAGGCAGAATGGTCTGGTTCAGGTAGACCCCCTTGGCATCGAAGAACATGATCTTATTGCCGAAGTTCTCCGAGATATATAGGGTCCCGTCCTTGGCAAAGCGGGCACCGGAAGGATTCCGAAATTCTCCAGGCCCCTGGCCGGCCCGGCCAAAAGTCAGGAGGTGTCTCCCCTCGGGGTCGAATTTCTTGACGTGTTTGAACTCCCAATCTGTGGCATAGATATTTCCCTGATCGTCGACGTTGAAGATGACGGAGGACCCGAACATATAGTTTTCGTCCCCTTCAACGACGCCGATCGAAAGCTCTTCCTTGAAGGTGATGGCCTGGATCTGCGCCGGGACGGGATTCGGCTTCTTGGAGTGTCCGCCCAGGATGGGAAAAGAGCGGGCAACCCCGCCGGGAAGGACGCCGGCCGTGTCGATCAGGGCCGAGCCGAGAAACGCCAGAACGATCAGAAGCCGGTTCGTCTTGCCCATAGCATTACCTCCCGCTGCGAATCGATGTTAGCCGTTGCCTCGGCTGATTGTCAAGGCCGGCGATACGCACGCTTGCCCTCGGGGGCGATTTTGCTATAATAAGGGACCGAATATGATCGCCTTCAAAAACCGCTTGAAAGAAACGATTTACGAAAAGCTGAAGGCCGTCTATCCGGTCGCGATAGAGGACCTTGATATGGCCCCGACCCCCGACCCGAAGATGGGCGACCTGGCCCTGACCTTCCCCTTCCAGCTGGCCAAGAAGCTCAAGAAGGCACCCCGCACTATCGCTCAGGAGGCCGCGGGGCTTTTCGTGACGATGGACGGGGTCGTCAAGGCCGACGTGGCCGGCGGGGGATTCCTCAACCTCTGGCTCGACAAAGCCGCTTTCTTCGCCGAGGCCATCCGCACAGCCGGTCGGACGTCGCTCGTCCCCGAAGAAGACAAGGTCATCATCGAACACACCAACATCAATCCGAACAAGGCCGCTCACATCGGCCATCTCCGCAACGCCTGCCTCGGCGACACGCTCGCCCGCTGTCTGCGCTTCAATGGCGAGAAGGTCGAGGTCCAGAATTACATCGACGACACGGGCGTCCAGGTCGTCGACGTCGTCTTCGGCTTCATGGAGCTCGAGCGCATGACCCTCGAGGATCTGGAGAGTCTCCCGGGCAAGTTCGACTACTACTGCTGGGACCTCTACGCCCGGGTCTCCGTCTACCTCGCCGAGCACCCCGAGGCCCAGTCTAAGAAAGCGGCCATCGTCAAGAAAATCGAGCACGGCCAGGACCCGGAATACGCCCTGTCCCGCTATGTTTCGCGGCGCATCGTGCGCGCCCATCTGGCCACGATGAAACGGCTGGGCATTGGCTACGACGTCCTGCCCTGCGAGAGTACTATCCTCCACTTAAAATTCTGGGAGAGGGCCTTCGACCTCCTCAAGGAGCGCCAGGCTATTTACCGTGCCACCGAAGGCGAGAACAAGGGCTGTTGGGTGATGCGCCTCGAGGAAAACGAGGAACGGGAGAAAGTCATCGTCCGCTCCGACGGCACCGTGACCTACGTCGGTAAGGACATCGCCTATCAGCTCTGGAAGTTCGGCCTGCTCGGCCGCGACTTCTATTACGAGCCCTTCGACGAGGAGGATGGCCGGACCCTGTGGATATCGACCTCGACACCCGCCCCCGGCGGCCCCAGCTTCGGCAATGGGAGCAAGGTCTACAACGTCATCGACACGCGGCAATCCTACCTCCAGAAGGTCGTCGTCCAGGGCTTGCGCTCCCTGAAATACGACCGCCAGGCGGGGAAGTCCGTCCACTTCTCCTATGAGATGGTCGCCCTCTCGCCGAAAAGCCTCAAAGAGCTCGGTTACGCCGCGTCCGAAGAAGAGAAGGAAAGGTCCTTCCTCGAGGTCTCGGGACGGAAGGGTCTCGGGGTCAAGGCCGACGACCTCCTCGACCGGCTCGAAGACAAGGCCCGGGCCGAGATCGAGAAAAGGAACCCCGCCCTGCCCGCCGACGAGAAGCAGCGTATAGCCCGGGACATCGCCTCGGGCGCCGTTCGTTACTTCATGCTCAAGTTCGCCCGGAACTCGCTCATTATCTTTGATTTCGAGGAAGCCCTGAGCTTCGAGGGAGAGACCGGACCGTATCTCCAATACACCGCGGTCAGACTGAACAGCATCTTCCGCAAGCTCAAGGAGCGGGACGGCGTCGCCGAATCCGACATCGTCCCCCCGGCCGACGGCCGGGCGCTCCTTCCGCCGGGACTCTCGGAGAAAGAAACGGCGGACTTCTGGGACCTCGTCGTCGTCGCCGCTTCCCTCGAGGAGGAGGTCCTCCGGTCCGTCGCCGCCCTCGAATTCTCCCACCTGGCCAAGTTCGCCTTCCTCCTGTGCCAGAAGTTCAACGGCTATTACCATAAATACCCGGTCCTCGCCGAAGAAAATAAAGGGGTCAAGGCCTTCCGGCTGCTGACCATCCGTTACACCAAGGAGCAGCTCCAGTGCGCCCTGGCTCTCATGGGCATCCCTTTGCCCGAGCGCATGTGACGCAACTCCTCGTGGTTATCGGCGGTTTATCAACCTGATAACGGAGGTGAACATGATCGAGGTTCAAGAGCTCACCAAAAAATACGGGGAGCTCATCGCCGTCCGGGACCTCACGTTCAAGGTCGAAACGGGCCGCATCTGGGGCCTGCTCGGCCCGAACGCGGCCGGCAAGACGACGACGATGCGCATCCTGACCGGCTACCTGCCGGCGACGGCCGGGCGGGCGACCGTGGCCGGGTTCGACGTCTTCAACGAGCCCGACGCGGTCAAGAAGTCCATCGGCTACCTGCCCGAGGTTGTCCCCCTCTACGAGGATATGACCGTCTCCGGGTACCTTGGCTTCGTCGCCGAGATCAAGCAGGTCCCGGCGGCCAAGCGCAAGGCGGCGATCGGCCGCGTCATCGAGTCGGCCGGCCTGAAGGACGTCGGCCGCCGGCTCATCAAGAACATCTCCCGCGGCTTCAAGCAGCGCGTGGGCATCGCCCAGGCCATGATCCACGACCCGAAGGTCCTCGTGCTGGACGAGCCGACGATCGGTCTCGACCCGGCCCAGATCCGCGAGATCCGCGAGCTCATCAAGGGCCTCCGCGGCGAGCACACCATCCTGCTCTCGACCCACATTCTGCCCGAAGTCACACAGGTCTGCGATGGCGTCGTCATCATTAACGAAGGCCGTCTCATGGCCTCCGGCTCCCTCGCGGACCTGGCCGCCTCCTTCGAGCGGAATGACGGCGTCATCCTCAAGCTCCGTCGCGCCGGCGCCGAGGAAGCCGCTCTCTTCAAGGGCCTGCCCGGCGTCGACAGGGTCTCGGCCGAGGGGAACGAACTCCGCGTCGAGTGGGGACGCGGCCGCGACCTCCACGACGACGTCGCCCGTCTCGCCCTCGACCGGGGCCTCGGCCTCCGGGAGATGAGGTCCGTCGCCAGCATCGAGGACCTCTACATGAAGATCGTCTCGGGAGGGCTTGAACAATGAGAAACATCTGGTCCCTCATGAAAAAGGAGATCCGGTCCTACTTCAGCTCGCCCATCGCCTACGTCGTCATCTCCGGCTTCCTCCTGCTCGTCGGCTTCTTCTTCTACAGCCTCGTCTGGTGGTTCAACGCCCAGGCCATGCAGATGGCCCAGAACCCCTACTACGCCCAGCAGGTCAACATCAACGAAATGGTCTTCTCGCCGCTCTTCCACAACATGAGCATCATCCTCATCCTCGTCGCCCCGCTCCTGACCATGCGGTTGCTGGCCGAGGAGAAAAAGAGCGGCACCGATGAGCTCCTCTACACCTCCCCTCTCTCGGTCGGACAGATCATCCTCGGCAAGTACTTCGCCGCCCTGGTCATGCTGGCCGCGATGCTCGGGCTGACCGCCCTTCTCTCGATCTTCGCCTTCGCCTTCGGCAACCCCGAGGTCGCGCCCTGGCTCACCGGCTATCTGGGGCTCTTCCTGATGGGGGCGACGTTCATCGCCATCGGCCTCTTCTTCTCGTCGCTGACCGAGAACCAGATCGTCGCCGCCTTCCTGACCTTCGTCACCCTGCTCCTTTTGCTCGTCCTGAACTGGGTCGCCTCCTCGGGGAGCGGGACGTGGCAGAGCGTCCTCAGCTATCTCTCGTTCTCCCAGCACTTCGAGGACATGACCCGGGGCATCCTGGACACGAAGGACATCGTTTACTACTTGAGCTTTTCGGCCTTCGGCCTCTTCCTGGCCCACTCCGTCATCCAGTCGAGGCGGTGGAGGTAAGTCATGACCAGCCTGAAAAAGTACCTCAATACCATCGCCCTGACCCTCATCGCCGCGTCCGTCGTCGGCGGGATCGTCTGGCCCCAGAAAACGACCCTGGTCGGCGCCATCGGCGCGCTCGGCCTCCTGGCCCTGGCCGCGCATATCGCTTTCAACTTGAAATCCCTCAAGCAGAGCTTCCGGCGCAAGTCCTTCATCTATTCGGGGAACCTCCTCCTCGTGGTCGTCCTCGTCCTAGGCATCGTCGGCCTCCTCAACTACTTCCTTTCGAAGAACAACTACCGGATGGACTTCACGGCAGCCAAGCTCCACAGCCTGTCCGATCAGTCCGTCACCGTCCTCAAGAACCTCAAGGCCGACATCGCTTTCAAGTGCTTCTTCCGCGAGGGGAACTTCGGCCGGGCGGCCATGGAGAACCTGCTCAAGATCTACGCCTACCATTCGGGCAAGATAAAATACGAGTTCATCGACCCCGACAAGAACCCCGGCCTGGTCAAGCGCTACGACGTCACCCAGGACGGGACGACGGTCATCGAGGCCGGCGACAAGGAAAGCCGGATCACGACGACCACCGAGGAGGATGTCACCAACGCCCTGATCAAGGCCACCCGGGCCGCGAAAAAAGTCATCTATTTCCTCGAAGGCCACGGCGAGGAGTCCGTCGAAGAAGCCGGCGACAACGGCTACGCGACGGCCAAGGCCGAGCTCGAGAAGCTCGGCTACGAGGTCAAGAAGCAGACCCTGGCCCTGGCCGACCGGTTCCCTAAGGACTGCGCCCTCCTCGTCGTCCCCGGGCCGCAGAAGGACCTTCTGCCGAACGAATACGAGACGATCCGGGCCTACCTCAAGGACGGCGGCCGCGTCCTGTTCATGGTCGACCCCGAGACGGCCACGCTTCTGCCGCTCTTCCTCGCCGATTACGGCTTCAAGCTTGAGAACGACATCATCGTCGACACCGTCTCGCGGCTCCTCGGCGGCGACTACTTCATGCCCGTCGTCAGCGAGTACGAGTCGCACGCTATTACGGATAAGTTCGGCTATGCGACCTTCTTCCCCTTGGCCCGATCCGTCGAGATCGGCGAAACAAAACCCGAGGGCGCGACGATCACCGCCCTGGCAAAAACCAGCCCCGGCCCCAACTCCTGGTCGGAACGTCAGCTCGACCAGAAAGAGGTCAAGTTCACGCCGGACAAGGACAAGCAGGGACCGGTCAGCCTGGCGGTCGTGTCGAGCTTCAAAACCAAGGCCGCGGAGCCCTCTCCCGCACCCGTCGAAGCCAAGCCCGGCGAGCCGGCGCCGGCTGAAGCCGCGGTAAAGCCCGAAGCGGCCGAAAAGGAAGCCCGCATCGCCGTCGTCGGCGACTCCGACTTCGCCAAGAACCGCTACTACGGCGTGTCCGGCAACGGCAACTTCTTCCTCAACATCGCCAACTGGCTGACCGAGGAAGCCGACCTCATCGCCATCCAGCCCAAGACTCAGACGCCGCGGACGATCCAGCTCACCCCGTCGCAGGGACGCTTGCTCTTCCTCGTCAGCGTCATCATCTTGCCCCTGGCCGTGCTTCTCCTCGGCGTCTCCGTCTGGGTCCGGAGGAGGTCGTTGTGAAATTCAAGACGACATTGGTCCTGCTCGCGGTTTTCGCCGGCCTGCTCGCGCTCGTCCTTCTCTTCGACTCCAAGGGCGAGAAGAAAAAGGCCGCCGAAGAGAAAACGAACACGCTCATCAGCCTGGCTCCGGGCGATATTCGGAAAGCGAGCCTCGTCCGGGACGGCAAGACCCTGACCTTCGAGCGGGACGAGGCGGGACCGTGGCGGCTGACCTCGCCGCTCCAAGCGGCGGCCGACGACACCGAAGTCGGGAGCTTCGTCGACTCCCTCGCTTCCCTGCGCATCGAGCGCGTCGTCGAGAAGGAGGCCAAGGACCTGTCCGCCTACGAGATTCCTAAAATAGAGGTCTCCCTCTGGGTCAAGGGTGAGGACGCGCCCGTCCGGCTCCTCGTCGGCATGGAGAATCCCCTCGACAAGACCTTCTTCGCCAAGCGCGAGGACGACCCGCGGGTCGTCCTTCTGGCCTCGACGCTCAAGACGACGCTCGACAAAAAGATCTTCGACTTCCGGCAGAAAGACGTCTTCAAGTTCAGCGTCGACGACGCCAAGACAATTAGGGTCCGGGCGAAAAGCCTCGCCTGGCAGGCCCAATGCGAAGAGACCGGCTGGTTCTTGAAGGCGCCCGTCGCCGCGCCGGCCGCCAAGGGCAAGGTCGAATCCCTCCTCGATTCCCTGTCCGGGCTCCGAGCCAAGGCGTTCGTCGCCGAGGCCAAGACTGCCGAGACCCTCAAGAAATTCGGCCTCGACAAACCCGAATACGAGGTCTTCCTGTCCCTCCCCGCGTCCAGCCAGGAGATCGTCTTCTCCCTGCACCAGGAGGGCGAGGCCTTCTATGCGACGACTTCCCTCTCGGCCAAGGTCATCGCCTTCGAGGGCGCTCTCCTTACCGACCTCGACCGGAAGGTCGACGGGATGAGGGAGACAAAGGTCGCCGATTTCTATTCCTGGGAGGCGGACAAGGTCGCCTTCAAGAGGGCCGGCTTCGAGCTCGCCGCGGTCAAGGAAAAAGTCGGCGAGGAGGACAAGTGGCTCATCGACCCGGCGACGAAGGAAGAGGCGGACCGGACCAAGGTCGAAGATTTCATCCGCAAGCTCGAGAGCCTCGAGGCCGCCGACTTCATCGACTACCCCGGGCCGCTGGCCGCTTATGGTCTTGACGGCGGGACAGAGGTCCGGATACGGACAAAGGATTCCCAGAGCAAAGAGAGGGAGATCGTCCTTCTCATCGGCAAAGAAGACGCGGAGAAAAAGCAAGTCGTCGTCAAGAATGCCCGGCTCGACTACCTCTTCCGCGTCGATTCGGACTTTCTCCAGGATTTCCCCAAGGAAAAAAAGGACTGGAAGGCCGAGCCGCCCAAACCGGAAGAAGGCAGGACCGATAAAAAATAAGTTCGCCGATAAGCTCCTTGCCTGGTACATGATCAACCGGCGAAAACTGCCATGGCGCCGGACCCGGGATCCTTTCAGGATCTGGGTCTCCGAGGTCATGCTCCAGCAGACGACCGTCCCGGCGGTCATCCCCTATTACGAGCGCTGGCTGAAGGTCTTCCCTGACATCCGGAGTCTGGCCCGGGCCCCCCTCCGGAAGGTTCTGAGAGAATGGCAGGGGCTCGGCTACTACCGGAGGGCTGGGAATCTCCATCAAGCGGCCAAGACGATCATGCGCGAGCACGGCGGAAAGGTACCCGACGACGAGCACGAGCTCCGGAACCTGCCGGGTTTCGGGCCCTACACCACGGCCGCTGTGCTGAGCCTCGTTTACGGTCAGCCGCAGCCCGTCATCGACGCCAACGTCCGGCGGGTCCTCATGCGTCTCCTCGGGCTCCGCGGGACGGCCGAAGCGAGGGTCGACAAGACGCTCCGCGCCTTCCTCGAGACGGTCTTTTCCAAGGACTCGCCCGGCGATTTCAATCAGGCCATGATGGAGCTCGGGGCGCTCGTCTGCCGGAGCCGGAACCCCCAGTGCCTCGCCTGCCCGGTGCGGGAGTTCTGTAGAGCGGCGCGAGAAGGGACGCAGGAGATCATCCCCCAGCTTCGGACGCTGGGGCTCGCGAAGATCGAAGCGGTAGTCGCGGTCATCGAGAAGGACGGCCGGATCCTCATTCAAAAACGGCCTTCTCGCGGTCTCCTGGCCGACCTTTGGGAATTCCCGGGAGGGAAAGTCGAGCCCGGCGAGAGTCTGACCGCCGCCCTCCGGCGAGAGGTCCGCGAAGAGCTGGGCGCCGAGATCAAAAACGTCCGGCGCCTGACGACCGTCCAGCACGCCTACACCCGCTTCCAGGTGACGCTCCACGCCTACACCGGCAAGCTCCGGGATAAGGATTTCCGAATGGGTCCTCGTAGGCGGTGGGTGACACTATCGACGATCGGGCATTATCCCTTGCCCTCGGGAAGCGTCAAGATCGTCGATTTTCTGGCCGGCCGGCGTTAGCCCATTAGGCCGAGTTCCCGATGCTTGGCGGCGATGGCCTCGGCTAACCTATCGATCGCTTCCAAGTCGGATGGCTTCGGCAAACCTTTGCAGATGACCGGAGGGAGAAGTTCGACCTTGAGGTTGGGCATGGCTCCCTTGACGGTGTCGGCCATCTTCCCGGCCCAGCCGTACGAGCCGATGATCGAGGCGAAACGGACTTTCGGCCGGAGGGCGTTGGCCAGGACGACGGCATAAAGGACCATCGGGTGGGGCCCGACGTGGACCGTCGGGGCGGCCACGATGAGCGTCGCCGCGTCGACGAGGCTCATGGCCAGCTGGCCGATGTCCGCGGTGGCCATGTTGAAAGGAAAGACGGTGATGCCTCGCTCGGACAGGGCGTTGACGAGACGCTCGACCAAGAGGGCGGTCGAGCCGTGCATGGTCACCCAGGGGATGACGACCGTGTTATGAGGCTTGTCGTCGGTCCAGTCCCGGTAGGCCTGGATGATGGATTGAGGGTTCCGGTGGATAGGGCCATGGCTCGGGGCGATCAGTCGGATCTCGAGGTCCTTGATCTTCTCCAGGTTCTTCTGGACGATCTTGCGAAAGGGCATCATGATCTCGGCGTAATACCTCTTTGCTTCCTCGAGGACACATTCGGCGCCGTCGACGAAGAGGTCGGTCGCGGCAATGTGGGACCCGAACCAGTCGCAGCTGAAGAGGATCTTATCCTCCTCGAGGTAGGTCGCCATCGTTTCCGGCCAGTGGACCCATGGCGTATAAATGAAGCGGAGCGTCCTCCCTCCCAGGTCGATCTTCTCCCCGTCGGCGACCGTCCGGATCCGGACGGGGTCGAGGCCGAGGTGGTCGACGAGCATGGGCTTGGCCGGCTCCGACGATAGGAGCTCGATCCCGGGATAGCGCTCGAGGACCCAGGGGATGGACCCCGAGTGGTCCTGTTCGGTGTGGTTGGAGATGAGATAGTCGATCCGATTGACGTCCTTCAGGTAAGCTTGGAGCACATGGAGCATGGCCGGCTCGACCGTGTCGATGAGGGCGGTCTTGTCGCGGCCGCGGACGAGATACGAGTTATAGCTCGTCCCGTCGGGCAGCGGAATGAGGGCGTCGAAAAGCCTCCGGTCGAAATCCTGGGCCCCCACGGCCAGGACGCCGGGTACGATCTCTCTGGGTTTCATGAGTCCTAAACTCCTCTGGTCTGATGATAAATCCCTACTTATTTTATAGTATTAAACCCAAAAAAGAAAGCGCAAGACTTCCCCACGCCCGAACATGTCAGCGCGGCGGGCATCCAGGCCATTGTGGATGGCAAGACGAAATACACCCCGCCTGCCGGACTGCCCAAATTCCGTGAAGAAAGAAGCCGTATCCCCGAGTGGCGGCGAAGCCACCGCCCTCGCGGGTGTTTGAGCAAGTATCCCTGACGGCGGCCGAGGAGAGCGGGAAATATTTTCCCGACTTTTCGCGGCGATTGACAGGGCTAACAGGCCGGAGATATAGTATCGATGTGAGTGGGAGGGGAGATTTATTATCCGGAGCGGGAATTCACCACAACGCGAAAAAAGGAACAGAAACCGCTCTCAATTGAATTGAAAAGACATGTCGCCTAACACAGGCCAAAAGGTTCACATCCAAATGTTTTGCACTTCTTGTGGCCTTAGCTGGTGGCCGATCCACCGGGCAAGTATGTGATTATTGACCGCTCGACCATTGAAACCATCAAGAAGCGGGAAGATGGCGGGGCGACCAAGGTCATCAACCTGGTCAAGAGCATCGAGAAGACCGCCGAGGAAAACAGCGACGACCCCTTCCTCGTTGCGCTCGCGGAACGGGCCAAAGCTGTGCAGGAGAGTTTCGAGGATCGGCAGACCACCACCGCCGACGCGCTCTCGGAGTTGCTGAAGGAGATCGAAAAGAACGAGCAGCGGAAGAAGGAGCAGGTAGCCAGAGGATTGGATGGGCTGACCTACTTCGTGCTCTGCAAGCTGACCGACGACGGCATTCCCAACCCGGAGGCCGCAAGCCGCAAGGTAGCCACGGCGTTCGCCAAGCACCCGAACTGGCAACGAAGCGAGGCCGAACTGCGCGAGGTGCGTAAGCAGGTGACATTCGCCGTTTTCGCCGAGGAAGACGACATGGCTAAAGTGACCGCGACGGTCGAAGCTCTCTTCAACCTGTTGCAAAAGAGCTTCCGGCTATGACAACCTGGCACGACAAAGAGAAGTTCAAAGCCCGCGTGCTCGAATGGGCCGCCAGACTCGACGTGAGAACCCGTTCGCTGACCGTCCGCCCGATGCGCGACAAATAGGCTTCGTGCTCTACCGCAGGGAACCTGAACTTCAATGCCGAGATGCTTGCCCTGGACCGGGAAATCGGCGACTACGTCATCGTCCACGAGTTGCTCCATTTCTCCGTCCCGAACCATGGACGGCTGCAGAGAAGCTTGATGCGAGCACATCTCGGGGAATATGAGTTACTTGAGAAACGACTCCACGCAGCCACCTCCATACATCTGTCGGTGCTATACGCCAAGCGGGTCAAATTAAACTCAAACATTTCCGCGCACCATGAATTATACGATGAACCCAAATGATATGGTCCTCACGGCTAAAAATATAAGATAGTGAAGCTGACGTTCGTTGCGGCGGGTTTTCTTGTCCCGACACGCTCTTCGAGCGCCGATCTTTGTGGCTTTTCGTGGTTATTGACAGCGCCGCGCTGCCGGCCATATACTTCCATCATATTTAGGAGGGTATATTCTTTGTCCGGAGCAGGAATTCGCCACATCGCAGAAAAAGGAAATTCTTATATTCATGAAATGGCATGATTTGGAAACCGGGAAGGCCACCAAAGAGTTCCTCTGTCAATTTATTGCTACACTATCCAAAGATTTTTTAGTCTTTCTGGCCAAGAGCAATCCTTCCCTGCAGAAGGAATTTGCCGGTTTCAGACCTGAACATTTATCCAAGGAGAGGCTGTCATCCAAAATAGCTCCTCATTTTAATAAAGACGAACTCTTAAGAGAAGTCATCCTGAGAGAGTGGTCTTATTACCATAAAGAATTGGTCTCGTCCCTGGAGCGATTCTCCGTGTCCCGCCTGGACAAAGAAATCCCTTCGCTCATAAAAAAACACGGGTTTATGGCCGTTTATTCAGGACTGCTTTTTGACTTCCGGAAGGGCACAGACAAACTTGTTGCCCGCCTGGAGCGAGAAACTCGCCAACAAAAGCTCTGGACGGAAGCGCCGAGAACTGATGAGTTTTCGGCCGAGGGCATGAAGCTATTTGAAGAAGCGCGGAAAAGAGTCGAAGAACTCGAGGAACAAAGAGAGAGAATATGCCTGGAGATAGAAAGAGAAAAGGATTCAAGAGCCAAACTCGAGGATCTGTATTTCTCCCTGAAAAAAGAGAACAAAGACCAGAAAAAGCAATTGGAGGAGTTGGAGACCAAATTCCGGGAAGTCAGTCAGAGGTCTCAATCCTTTCAAAATCAGGAGAGCAAAAGCTCAGAATATCTTTCCGAAATCCATGCCCTTCAGAAACATAAAGAGAAAATAGAATACGATCTGCAGAGAGAGAAGCAATTTAAAGAAGAAGCCGAGATGAAATCGCAGAACCAGCAGCGAGAGATAGAGAAATTGAAGAACGATCTTCTCTTCTCCAGAGACCAGATTGACCTGCTTCAGGCCGTCCTTCTTCTACAGGAAAGAGAAGAAAAAAGGCCATCACCGCTTTCGGGAGGCATGATCACCCTTGTCTGCGGACAGGAGAATGTCCCCTCCTCCTTTTTTAAGTTAGCCTCTTCTAAGGGAATGAGTCTTCTTCTTCATTCATCAAGGACCCGGGATCAAAAACTGGAGGACTACATCAGTCGCTCTCAATGTGTTCTTCTCTGCGGCGGGCAATTCCCGGAAGGCCTCAGAGGAATCGTCCAATCTTTGTGCTTTTCCAGAAAGGTTCGATGTTATCAGCTTCCGTTTTTGAAAGAAAAGATTTTTGATGATGTTTTGAATGCGCTATGTTTTATTGGAGCCCGCGCCTAACTTCAATTCAAAGGCGCACATAGTTGTGTACCTTGATATCCAGATCATGAATTTTTAGCGCTATGCCTCTTTTCTGTGTTTCTCATGAAGGACGAAAATCTTTTCCTCCGCCATGTCTATAGCGTAAATCACACGATACACCCCATATCGATATCTGAACAAGCCCGTAGATACCCACGGATGCCAGGATTCAGGATGTGGAATTCTGCCCTTCGGGCCGATTAAAGAGGTTAGACCCCCGGGTATTTCCGTTTGGCAAAGTAGATGATCTCGGGGTGCTTCTTGTAGCCCAGCTTCTCGAAGACCGCCATAGAGACGTCGTTATCGTCCTCGATGAGGCAGGCGAGGATGTCCATCCCCAGGGCCTCGAGCCGCCGCTCGGCCTCACGGACAAGCCGGGCGCCGATGCCCTGCTTCCTCAGCGTCGCGTCCACGGCCAGCCGGTTGATCCAGCCCTTCCGCCCGTCGTGGGTGGCCAGCACGGTGGCGACCACCCGGCCCCCCTCCCCTTCCTCGGCTACGAGGAAGAGGACGTTCGGTTGGCGAAGTTGCTTGGCGATATTCTCGAGGCTGTCACGGCCTTTGGGCTTCAAGGGCAGGCCGCCTTCGGCCCAGATTTCCATGACCCGGGCATAGTCCTCGATGCAGAAGCCCCGGATCATGAGGCCTTCCGACTTCCTGTCATTGGACATCGTCGTTCCCCTTATCGTCGCTCTTGCTCGTTTCCCGGAGGTTTCCCCCGACCGGGTCCGCCTTCAGCGGATGAAAGCGGCGTAGGCCCCGATGGCCACCGACGGCGAGCATAGCTCGGCGCGCCGGATGCTGCATCTTGAGGAGCCCGTGCATGCACTTGCCAGGCTTGAAGATCGCGCCCGTCAACATCATTCCTCTCTCAGCCAACGAAAAGGTGCTTGCTCGAAAAATTAGGCTCGGTCGTCAGATTCGTCCCGAACCGCCGCAGGCCCGATTCGTCCCCCGGCGTCGGGATGTGGGTGATGTGGACTTCGCACCCCTGCAGCTCCTTCATCTTCTCCAGGGCCAGGTGGGCCATGGGGTTGGTGGACGCGTTGATGCTCAGGCAAATCAGGACTTCCGAGAGGTCGAGGCTGATCGTCTTGGCCCCGAAGACGTTTTTCTTGAGGGTCCCGACGGATTCGATGATCGACGGGGAAAGAAGATGAATCTTTTCCGGGATCTCGGCCAGCAATTTCACGGCGTTTAGGACCAGGGCCGACGAGGCGTGCATGAGGGGGGAGTTCTTCCCCGTGACGATGGTGCCGTCACGGAGCTCCATGGCCGCGCCGACGAAAACTCCCTTGTTCCCTTTCCCTGTCTCCCGGGCCTCCTCAGCCGCCCGCCGGGCGGGCTCGACGACCCGCCTGTCCTCGGGCTTGACCCCGAGCTCCTTCATCAGCAGCTCGGCCCGCTGGACGGTCTCCTTTTCCACGAAACCCAGGAGGTATTCGCAGGAGTAGCGGAAATATCTCCGGATGAGCTCCTGTTTGGCCGCGACCCGGACGACATCGTCGTCCTTTATCCCGAAGCCGGCGGCGTTGCAGCCCATGTCGGTCGGCGACTTGTAGAAGGACGGGCCGCCGGTGATCTTCTCAATGATCCGTCTCAGCACCGGAAAGACCTCGACGTCGCGGTTGTAGTTGACCGCGGCCTTGCCGTAGGCCTCGAGGTGGAAGGGGTCGACCAGGTTGAAGTCGCCGATGTCGGCCGTGGCCGCCTCGTAGGCGACGTTGACCGGGTGCTTGAGGGGCAGGTTCCAAATGGGGAAGGTCTCGAACTTGGCGTATCCCGAAGCCAAACCCTTCCGGTGTTCGTGGTAGATCTGGGACAGGCACGTGGCCAGCTTGCCGCTTCCCGGTCCCGGCCCGGTGACGATGACCAGCGGATGCTCGGTCTCGATGTAGTCGTTCGCCCCGTAGCCCTCGTCGCTGACGATGACATCGACGTCTGTGGGGTAGCCCTTGGTGAAGCGGTGGGTGTAGACGCGGATGCCCTGCCGCTCGAGCTTGTTCTTGAAGACTCGGGCGGAGGGCTGGTTGTCGAACCGGGTGATGACCACGGCCCGGATCTGGATGCCCCACTCCCGAAGGTCGTCGATGAGTTTCATGGCGTCGACGTCGTAGGTGTGGCCGAAATCGGCCCGCATCTTCTTCCGTTCGATGTCCCCCGCGTAGATGCAGAGCAGAAAATCAGCTTGGCTCCGGAGCTCCTGCAGGAGCTTCATTTTGACGTTGGGGTCGTAGCCGGGCAGGACCCGGGCAGCGTGATAGTCGAAGAATAGCTTGCCGCCGAATTCGAGGTAGAGCTTGTTCGGGAAACGCGTCATCCGGTCGAGGATGGCTCTCTTCTGTTCCTGGAGGTAGAAGCCGTTGTCGAAGCCTGTGGCGTGGTCCATCTTGAGTTTCA
>Ga0315289_10000143_pt1 | contig 115498 bp, 108 predicted proteins | sample YL17G11_40_MG_FD_203452 | JGI IMG/M metagenome (GOLD analysis project Ga0315289, IMG submission 203452) | Sediment microbial communities from Yellowstone Lake, YNP, Wyoming, USA - YL17G11_40 | ecosystem: Environmental > Aquatic > Freshwater > Lake > Sediment | place: USA: Wyoming | collected... | reverse complement strand
ACCCACAGCACGATGTGGCCTGACTGGAAGGCGACAAACGGGACAGCGATGAAGACCATCTACGAGGCGTCGCAGCATCCCGAGCAAGCTAACTGGATGTCATCCATAGGATTCTTCTGGGATCCTGTCGGCCAGGGGACGCTGGACTTCGGGCTGGAGGATGACTGGGCGTACACGAGCCAGCTTGATCCATGGTATGGCTACTGGGTGATGACAAACGAGCACCTCGGTCTGGTAGCTCCTGTGGGCTCGTATCCTCCCGAGTAGTCGGGCATTGGTTTACGAACGACTGGAAGGGCAGCGCCTTCTGATGAGGGCGCTGCCCTTTCTAAAGTTTGGCGTTTCGCCAAAAGGAGCCTGTCGTCGGCTCGCGGAATAGCCCCGAATTGCTAACCTTTATGGATTTTCGTAGCGTGTGCCGCACTCAGTAAGACCGGACCGGAGGCGCTTCACGGTTGAAGAGCGCGAAAGTCGAGAGACCGGCTTACATGAGCGCCGGTCTCTTAGCGGTTTTCGTGCGGTTGTGTTTTCGATTTTGGCTAGTCTCGCGGTCGAGGTTCTGTGTTCCCCAGGTGAAGCACACGCTCCAGCCGGCGAAGAATGCTGGTGATGAAGCGCATACTTCGACGTGGGGTCCGTCCGTATGCCAAGGCTTCCCCATTTCCACGCATCCTCGGCGGCAATTCGGATTGGAAGAACCTTTGGAGTTCCCTCAGCAAATGTACCTTACTCTCCTCCGGCAGTTCCTCCACACGGCGCACGCCGTTAATGGCAAGATGCCGTTCAATCATCTCGATCGCCTTATTTGCAATCGCCTGGGGCACCTCTGGTGCTGATTGGTAAATCCTCCGCATTCGCGAACCTCAGGGGTTGGATGTTCAAGCTATGTCACGGCAGCCAGGTCGGATACTAGATTTACTCTCTGCTGCAGGCAAAGTCCCGCCGGGTTCAAGTCATGGCCCTGGTATATGGACTCATAGTCGAGGTGGCGATCAATGATCTTCGCCATCTCGTTTGATTTTGAGACAAGGCTGTCCCAATCCGGTACTACTGGCAGTGGAAGCTCGTCGGTATCGGGCAGTTGGATAGAACTATCTACTTCCTGCGGAGCGATGCCTATTCGTTCTCTCATCTGCATCACCCCCTTTTTGTGGCTCCGCGCTCGTCTTCTGTCTACCCAGTCCGTCCTGGACGCTAAACCGCTCATACTTGGCGAGGCGGAACTGGTTTCTGCTCGGCGCCTCGCGCAAGGATGGGCCGACTTGCATTTAGGGGTATAGACTCTAGGGAAAAGGAAGTTTCGGGCTTGTGCATTCTTACGCTGGAGACGGTACGCGGCCTCGGAAGAGGAGCCGGATATGAAACGAATCTTGGCGGCCGGTATTTTCCTGTTTATGGCGATTCTCGCGCCTCAGGGATGCGGCAGGCGATCGGGCATAGAGGTTAAAGGCTCTGACACCATGGTAAACCTGTGTCAGGCTTGGGCCGAGGTATACGCGAGGGAACATCCGAGCGCGAATATCTCCCTAACCGGCGGCGGATCCGGCATAGGGATTGCTGCTCTAATCAACGGCGATACGGACATCGCTGCGGCTTCACGGAAAATGACAAAGGAAGAGCTGTTGCAGGCACAAGCCAAGGGCATGAATCCGCAGGAGTTCATCGTCGCCCGGGACGGGCTGTCGGTCATAGTGAACCGGGCCAATCCCGTGAGCAGGCTGACCATCGCCCAGCTTTCGGACATCTTCACGGGCAAGGTCACGAACTGGAAGGAAGTGGGCGGCAAGGACCAGAAAATAGTCGCCCTGTCCAGGGACCGGAGCAGCGGGACCCACGTATTCTTCCTCGAACACGTGCTTCGGAGCAGCGACCCGAAGGCGGAGTACGCGAGCTCAGTGCTTATGCTTCCGTCATCGCAGGCCATTGCGGACGAGGTTGCTGGAAACACCGCCGCGATCGGCTATGTCGGCATGGGCTATGTGGATCTCAGCAGGCATAAACCGCTTGCAACCGCCGGGGATGCTGATTCGCCATACGTGGAGCCCACGGAGCGGAACGTGCTGAACGGCGCCTACCCGATAGCCAGGCCGCTCTACTTCTACACGCCCAAAGAGCCGCAGGGAGCGGTCAAGGACTTCATCAACTTCGTCCTGAGCGCCGAGGGCCAAAAGATTGTGCTGAAGCAAGACTTCGTACCGGTGAGGGGGACTTGAGATTTCGGATTGATGTGTGGCCGAAGGTGTTTCTGAGGCAAATGTTATTGCCTTGTAGCTCGCGCACGAGAACCAGTAACGCGGGCAAGGTTACTACTGGGGAAGCTACCTATTACCTTTTGGGCCGCCTCATGATCACTGCTACATTTCCATATAGGTCGCCTTCTAGGCCTTCCAGCGAATGGGTAATATCTTCACAGTCCCCACATTTGCTGCTCCACAGCCCTGATGGCAGTTGGAGTGCCATATGCGCTGGCAGAGAGTCTTTGACATATATGGCCGCTTTTTCGAAGCCAGGTTCGTGTTCCCGACCTTCGCAAACTTCATACCCGAAAGACTGGAACACCCGCACGAAAGCGTCAACAGAACACTCATGCGGCTCTTGCGGCCAGTAGTAGCGAGGATGTGAGACAGGCCACCAGCAGCGGTTGTTGGATCCTGCTGCCCACGCGATACAGTTGTACCGAGTGTCCTGGGGACTAGTTATCTGATATAGGCTGTTGCGCAGATTGGGGAAAACTCTCTCAAGATCAGGACTTCGCACCTATAGCCAACCCCGCTGTTTGCCAAGATGGACCCATGCTTCGCTCATTTTTTCTACATCGCCAGCATCCTCTGGCGGTACGGGGTCCTCGCCGGTGATAAAGGTAAGCGCCCAGAACCAGTGGTCTGGCCTACGTTGCAGTTCGCGTAGGATCAGGGGAACCGCTTGCTGACCCATACCAATAATTCGTTGGTATGCAGGATGCATTGACTTCATTGTGATAGAGGACAATGCACCAGTCTCGCTACGCCATTTGTCAGCGAGCCCGTGAAAGGTCCTTTCCAGGTCTGGTTCGACCGCTGCAGAAGATTGTACACGAGCGCCGATTGCCTCAGGTTTGTCCGTCCGGAACCGCCAAGTCCGGCGTAGGTCTTGCTCTTCCATCTTAACAGATATGCAGCCCAGTAGCCGCAGCATACCACACTTCCAATCTTCTTCGGGAAGTGAGCCAGGTCCGATCCAGTGCGTCTCTTTAGGAGGGAACAAGGGTTGGCGTGGCTCGCTAATGAATTCCACCAACACAGCACCTTCCGTACAAGACCAAAGGAAATATGGGGTGCAGTTGTCATGACAAGCGTTCGACTTCGCTAACTCAAGCATCTGATTCCGACCCCGTTTGAATTACTAGCAAGCCCTTGTCCGTTAGGTCTTGCCTGACCAGCCTTTCCTTCCTCTCAGCACGCAAAAGCTGATTGCGCAGTCGGACAATGTCGTTGAAATCCATGGCAAGGTGCATCTCTCGCGTTTCTCCACCCTCATGGTATGTTACCGATAGAGTGTGGAAAGGAAGGAACCCCTGCACGCATTCTGCGCCTTCGTCAAAGACTGGGCGTACGTCGGTCAGTACACGAGCTCTGCAAAATAGAAACTGCTGGTCCAAGAGCAGTTCTGCGGCTTTTGCTCCGTAGGCCAGGGTCCCGTCCGGGGATATGAGTCGGGCTACGTATTCCTGCCTGTCATTCCAACATTTTGCATCCTCAGTACTCCACCGTTCACTACCCTTCTCACTAAGGTTTGTACTTAGGCCGCTGAGAAAAGCGTCCGTATTTAGATCTAACCTTCGCTGTATAAGAGCGAGGCGCCACAACACAGAAATAATGGAGCCAACCTGGGCCAAATCTAACCCGCTACGCTCTGCAACCGAGCGGGATAGAGCTTCCGTGTCGAGCGTGGGTTTCTTTTCACCCAGTGCCTTTTCTATCGCCTGTAAGTCTTCTATCTTTGCATGGGCTAGAAGCTTAAGATTAGGCAACTCGCTATCAGGAACAGTAAACCGAGCAATTTCAGAGGCCACGGTGGTTCCTCCCCTTCGGCGGCGCTTGAAACTGATGCCCTAGCCTAAAGTGGCCGCGCACGTCCGCAAACAGTATAACATAGTATACTACTATTTTCCATAGTTTCCTCCGCGCCTGGGGCTGAAACCTCGTTAGGGCGCGCAGTCCTGCGCTTTCGTGGCACCCAACGCTGACCACTGGTATTTTGTAATGAACCGGCACAAATAGCGTCAAGGCCGTACCGCGTTGCTACTCTGAGAGGCCCCCCGCTTCACCCCAGCTCGCGGATGACGGCTATTTCGCCGCAGTCGGGGAATTTGACGCAGTGTATGCATTCGCTCCAGACCTTGTGGGGCAGCTCGGACTTGTCGATGTTCCGAAAGCCGAGCCTGTGGAAGAAATCGGGCTTGTAGGTAAGCGCGAACACCCGCGAGATGCCGAGTGCCTGCGCCTCATCCAGGCAGGTCTGGACGAGCTGCTTGCCCAACCCCTTGCCCTGGAACTCCTTATCAACCACGAGAGCCTTCACTTCCGCCAGGTCGCCCCAGTTCACGTGAAGCGCGCACGTGCCGATTAGACGTCCTTCCTCCTCGGCAACGAAGAAGTCGCGGATGTCCTCGTAGAGCTGGTTCAGCGAGCGGGGAAGCAACTCGCCCCGGTCGGCGAAGAAGTTGATCAGCTTCTGCATATCCGGCACATCGCCGGTTTTGGCTTTTCTGATTAGCAAATCACTCAATCCTTTCGGGTGCTTGGTGCTTTTGTCTCTGTACTTTGCACTCCGCAACGCGGTGGACCTCGGCCATTAGCTCGTCCACCATCCGGGCGGCGGCGACTTTCCTGACCGCACGGCCTTCGGAGAAAATTACACCGCCATCTTGGGCGCCGGCTATGCCCACATCGGCGTCCCTCGCTTCGCCTGGGCCGTTTACTACACAGCCCATGACCGCGACCGTCACCGCCGGGAGGTCCTTCATCTGCTCCAGGCGGCGCTCGACCTCCTTTACCATGTCTATCAGGTCAATCGAGCACCGGGCGCATGTCGGGCAGGAGATGATTGTAAAGCCGTGCTCCCGCAGATTGAGCGCCTTTAGAATCTGGATCCCGGCCTTGGCCTCTTCCTCCGGCTCGGCGGTGAGCGAAACCCTGAGCGTGTCGCCGATTCCCTCGGCCAGGAGCGCGCCGATGCCGACCGCCGACCGGATGGCGCCCTGCCAAAGAAGCCCCGCCTCGGTCACTCCCAGGTGCAAGGGATAATCGGTCTTCTCGGCGGCGAACCGGTACGCATCAATAGTGATGGGAACGTCGAACGACTTCAACGATATTACGATGTCGCCAAACCCGCGGGATTCGAGGATTTCCACCTCATCCAATGCGCTCTTTACCAGGGCCTCCGCCGTGGGAGGGCCGTAGCGCCGCCGGTCGAGGGAGCCGGCGTTCACACCTATGCGAATCGGTATCCCGCGCTCGCGGACTTTGTCGGCGATCAGCTTTATCTTATCCGGGTCGGTGATGTTTCCGGGGTTCAGGCGCAACTTGTCCACGCCTTGCTCTATCGCCATGAGCGCGAGCCGGTAATCGAAATGTATGTCGGCAGCCAGCGGGATATGGATTTGTGATTTGATCCGCCCCAGGACTTCGGCGGAGGCTTCGTCCGGGACCGCTACACGCACCAGGTCGCAGCCGGCTTCTTCCAGGCGATGAATCTGGGCGACGGTGGCGGCGATGTCCACTGTGGCGGTGTTCGTCATTGACTGCACGGATATGGGAGCGCCACCGCCGATCAGGAGGTTGCCGACGCGAACCTGGATTGTCTTTCGCCGCTCGAACATGGCGCGCCTATGGGAGTAGCTTGCCGGAAACAAGCTTGCTCAAGTCCAGATACGTGATCAGAACGAAGATGATGGCAATCAGCGTCCAACCCAGCCTATTCGTGGTCTCCCAAGTCCGCGGCGACAGACGCCGCCTCTTAATTCCTTCAACGATGAGGAGCACCATCAGGCCGCCGTCTGTCACCAAAAGCGGCAGCAGATTGACGATTCCCAGGCTCAGGCTCATAAGCCCTACCCATTGAAGGAAGCCGCCGATGCCGCCCTCCACGCTGACCCTCGTAGCAGCCACAATAGCAATCGGACCGCCTACGTTTTTCGCTATATCCTTGCTAAACAATGATACAACTACGGCCTTGAGGATAGTAAACGTGAAGTCGTTGCCGAAGCGAACGGACTCCACGATGCCGATGCGTTCGATTCTCTGCACCGGTGTAAACCCGAGCAAGCCGACGCCCTTGCCGGGCTTGCCGGGGACCGGAGTTGCATGAATGCGGATTACACGGCCATCGCGGTTAACCACCATCACGAGTGACTTATGGGCGCTGTTATGGATGATCCCCACCATCTGGCTGCCGGTCTCGATGCGCTCGCCGCTGATCTCCACGATGCGGTCCCCCGGCTTCAATCCAGCCAGTTGTGCGCGGCTGCCGGGTTCGATGCTGTAAACCTGGTTCAGCGCTTTGGGTACCCCAATGAATATGCCCAAGGTGCAGAATATCGCGTAGGCCAGGACGAAGCTCATGAGCGGACCGGCCATGCACACGAGGAAGCGAGCCCACCAGGGCTTGCTGTTGAAGCCGCCGGGAACGTTCTCCTCGCCCGGCTCCATCCCCGCAAGCTTGACGAATCCGCCAAGAGGGACCGGATGGATCGTGTACTCGGTCTCACCTCGCTTGAAAAGGCGAATCCACTTCGGGCCGAAGCCGAACGCGAACTCGTGTACCCCGATCCTAAGCAGCTTCGCAGCGCTGAAATGGCCCAGCTCGTGAAAGAAGATAAGTGTGCCCAGCAGAATAATCAGTGCTGGAATTGTGAGAAATGTATCAGCCAATGGTTCCCTCCGCTATTTGTGCCGCCGTCTCCCTCGCCCGGGAATCCGCATCCAGAACCTGGTCGAGGGTCGGGTCCTGAACCGGCTCATGCCCGGCCATCACCTCGCGGATCGTCCTCACTATATCGAGGAAGCCGATCCTCCGGTCCAGGAACAGTCCGACGGCGACTTCGTTCGCAGCGTTCATGACGGCCGGCATAGTGCCGCCCTGCTCCGCCGCCCTGTATGCCAGGCTCAGGGCCGGATAGCGCTCAGGATCCGGCCGCGCAAAAGTCAGCTTGGCCTGAGCGGTGATGTCCAGCCTCGGAAGGCCGGTATTCACCCGCTCGGGATAGAGCAGCGCGTATTGAATCGGCAGGCGCATATCGGGAAGCCCCATCTGCGCGATCACCGAACCGTCTTCAAACTCCACCATTGAGTGTACTATACTTTGAGGATGAATAACAACCTCTATCTGCGACGGATCAACTCCGAAGAGCCAGTGAGCCTCGACGATTTCGAGAGCCTTGTTCATAAGCGTGGCGGAGTCCACGGTGATCTTGCGGCCCATGCTCCAAGTAGGATGCGCCAGGGCCTCCTCCACCGTCACGCGCCCCAGCCTCTCCGGCGGGTAGTTTGCGAAGGGACCGCCCGATGCCGTCAGCATCAGCCTGTGTATCTTACCCCTATCCTCTCCCTGGAGACACTGAAATATCGCCGAGTGCTCGCTGTCTATCGGGAGAAGCTGTATGCCCTTTTCCCTCGCCAGGCGGGTGACGAGGTTCCCGGCGGCCACCAGGACTTCCTTGCTTGCGAGGGCTATGTCCTTCCCCGCCGATATCGCTTCGAGCGTCGGGGCGAGGCCCACCGTGCCTGCTACGGCCACTACCACCACATCCGCCTCCGGAGCGGTGGCCGCCCGTTTTAACCCCTCAGCGCCCCATACGATTTCCAGGGGCGCGTGATGAGTGACGAGTGATGAGTGATTGTCTGGGCTGGAGTAGCCGCCTATAATTGTTGGACTTTCTGTATCGCTTAACAGTTCCCTAAGCCGGTCGGCGTCCTCCTTCGAGCCGATGGATGCGAGCGTCGGTCGAAATTGCCTGATCTGGTCGGCGAGGAGTCGGACGTTCCGATGTGCGGCCAGGCTGATGATCCGGAGCCTTTCGGGCAGCCTGGAAACCACATCGAGAACCTGCGTGCCGATCGAGCCTGTCGAGCCTAGAAGCGCGATGTTTTTCATTGATCCTCGCTTCGCATTACGAATCCGGCCATTTGATCTCCTGGAAGGTGTTCGTCGCCGCTGACTCCTTCGCCTTAAGGCACATCAGAACGCTGAGCAGCCCGGCGCTCAAAGGGGACACGGATTTCTGCTCGCCGCGCATAACCCGCACGAAGTTGTCAGCAAGAACGGTGTCGCCGCCGCCGTGCGATGCGCCCGACACGTCCATCTTGTAGGTCTCAGTCCTCGGCGTGTGGTGCATATAAACCTTTAATTCATCGGTATACCAGTCGAATTCGATCGTGCCCTTGTAGCCGAATAAGGTCGCCCCGCGCTTGCCTGCCTTCTTGCGGGCAAAGAAGTTCTGGCTGTAGCACACGTGCATGCCGGTCTCATATCGGATGAGCGCGCCGCCGGAATCCTCATTTCCTGTGTCAACTGCGAACCCGCAAAGCAGCCCTGACGGCATCACCTTGTTGGCCTCAAGCTTCGTATAATGCAAGTGGAACGGACTTTCCAGGCAGGAATCCCACTCGTCGCAGTCGTCGCAGCGCAGTCCTGCCGGGCGATCGCCCTTGTAGATTTGCTTGGAGGTCATCGCGCATATCGAGACCGGCCGGATGCGGAGCAGATAGTTGATGTAGTCGAAGTCGTGGGTCGCCTTTTGGAGGAATAGCCCCTGCGTTTCGTTCTCATCGCGATACCAGAGCTGGTAGTAGCACCATCCGTAGGGCACGTTGTTCCATGCCTGCACGTGCTCGACCGTGCCGATCTTGCCGGAGTCTATAATCTCCTTTGCGAGTTGAACGAGCGGCGTCACCCGAAGCGGGAAGGAAACCACCGCCTCGCTCGAGCTTCTGGAGGCGGCATCGCGCAGCGCAAGTAAATCCTCCATGTTCGTAGCGACGGGCTTCTCCAGATAAAGCGGGAGGTTGCGAGCGAGCGCCTTGATCGCCATGCGGGAGTGGAGCGAGCAGCGCGTGGCGATCAGTACGCCGTCAAGCTTCTCGCTGTCGAGCATCCGGTCCGGATCATCATAGAAGGCAACCTTCGTGGGATCCCGACCGGTGGCCTCCATCTGCCGCCTGATCTCTTCATTGCGGACGTCCGTGACGGCGGCAAGCTCAGTTCCGGCGTTGAGCCGGTCTATCAGACCGACCACGCCTTGCGCCCGCCCGCCGTAGCCGATAACTCCTATTCGAAGCATTCTCATTACCTCTCGAGTACAGATTGACAGGGAAGTGATGCGTGATGCATATCGCGTAATGCGTATTGCGTAAAACGTAACAGGTGAAAAGCGTTTCGCTCATGCATCAAGGTTTCCGCTTGCTATTCTAGCAAATCTCTCGGAGCCCTACAATACTCGGCAAGTGTTGGCTATGTGCTTAATTGCCTCCAATGCCCGCTCAATCTGGCGCTTCCGGCGGTCGCGCTTGCTCCTAATTCGCTCCGGTGGCTTCGGGAGGATGCCGAAGTTCGCATTCATCGGCTGGAAGTCGGTGGTCTGTGAGGATGAGACATAATCCGCGAGGGCGCCGATCATGCTCTCGCGGGGGAAGACGAGCGGCTCCTTGCCCTTCAGCAGCCTGGCTGCGTTGATCCCGGCGATTATCCCCATCGCAGCCGACTCGACGTATCCCTCGACGCCGGTGATCTGCCCGGCGAAGAATATGTTCGGGCGCTCGCGCATCTGCATCGTCGGCAGGAGCAGCTTCGGCGACTCGATGTAGGTGTTCCGGTGCATCACTCCGAAGCGGACGAACTCCGCGTGCTCCAGGCCGGGGATCATGCGAAAGACCCTCTCCTGCTCGCCCCAGCGAAGCCGCGTCTGAAAGCCTACCATCCCCCAAAGCGTGCCCTCGATGTTCTCCTGGCGAAGCTGGACGACCGCATAAGGCCGCCTGCCGGTTCGCGGGTCCACCAGGCCGACCGGCTTCATCGGCCCGAAGGCCAGGGTTTCCCGCCCGCGGGATGCCATTTCCTCGACGGGGAGGCAGCCTTCGAAGAACTTCGCATCCTCGAACTCTGCAAGCGGCACGCGCTCCGCCGAAACGAGCGCATCCCAGAAGGCGTTGTACTCATCCTCGTTCAGCGGGCAGTTGAGATAAGCTGGTTCACCCTTTCCATACCGGGATGCCTTGAAAGCCTTGTCGCAGTCTATCGAATCCGCCGTGATGGTCGGCGCGACCGCGTCGTAGAAGTAAAGGTATTCACGCCCCGTCAGACCGCCGATTGACTTCGCAAGCGCGTCGGACGTGAGCGGCCCCGATGCGATGATGGTGATGCCCTCCTTCAGGATTTCGCGCGCTTCTTCGTGGATGAGCGTCACGTTCGGGAGGCCGGTCACGCGGGCGGTGACGCACTCGGCGAACCGCTCGCGATCAACGGCGAGCGCCTCGCCCGCCGGGACGGGGTTCTCATCGGCGCAGGCGACGACTACCGAGCCGAGCAGGCGCATCTCCTCCTTCAGAAGGCCCGATGCGCTCGTGAGGAGGTTCGACTTGAGGGAGTTGCTGCACACGAGCTCGGCAAGGAGATCGGTCCGGTGGATGGGCGTCGTCTTTGCCGGGCGCATTTCGTACAGGCGGACGCGCGCGCCCATCCGCGCGGCATGCCACGCCGCCTCCGAGCCTGCTAATCCCCCGCCGATGATGTTGATGCCCTGGTTTTCTCTCGCCATGTCCTGTATCCTGGCAGGCACGGGGGCCTGCCCCTACAACGGCGTGTATTCGCGATCTTCCGACCACTTCGAAGGGTTTGCGATTATGTATTCACGGATTTCGGTGAAATCGTCCTCATTGCGAATTATGTGCTCGTAGTAATTCCGCTGCCATAATCTCCCAGCAAACGGCGGCCATCCATGTTTGCGTATTCCCGCGATGTACTTTCTGGAGGTTAAACATTTGAAGCGACCGACGACATCACCCAGGGATATCTTCGTAGGGGCAACCCCCTGTGGTTGCCCCGTATCCGGGCAGGCACAGGGGGCTTCGGACGGGCAGGCACAGGGGCCTGCCCCTACACTGGTATCGTGGATTAACAGGATGATGCCGTGGATATGGTTCGGCATAATGACGTATTCATCTACCGCCGCGCCTGGATAACAATCGGGTATCTGCCTCCAGACCACCGACAGCATCCACCCGGCATCATTCAGGCGCATCTCCCCATCCGCAATCTCACCAAACAGGCATCGTCGGTCTTGGGCGCATATGGTAATGAAATACGCCCCTTCCTGAGAATAATCGTGTCCTCGAAGCCGGATGGAGCGCCGGTGGTATTTCTCAGGATCGAATGTCATCGCATGTTCACCTGTAGGGGCAATCCGCCGCGGCGGATTGCCCAATATGGCGGTTGCCCAATTATGATAGGGCAGGCACGGGGGCCTGCCCCTACAACGCATTGTCCGCTAACATAGAAAGGCCGGTCCGGGCGAACGCGCCTTCCGCATTCTACCTCGAACCGGCCTGGTTTGTCACGTGCTGGTCTTGGAGATACCTATGAGGCCGGGGCTTCTTCGTCCGCCGCCTCGGTCTGCTCCTCTCGATATGTGCACTGCTTGCCCATGCACTTGACAGCCTGGACTTTCCCGTTTCGGCGCTCCTCAACCAGCAGCGAGTTGCACTCGGGGCAGCGCCGGTCAACCGGCTTGTCCCAAGATACGAAGGTGCACGCCGGATACCGGCTGCACCCGTAGAAGACCTTGCCCTTTTTCGATCTGCGCTCGACGATCTCGCCGTCGCAGCCTTCCATCGGGCACTTGACCCGCACGGCGTTCGGGATGGGCATGGCGGTCTTGCACTTCGGATAGCCGGAGCAGCCGAGGAACTCACCATATCTGCTCACCCGGCGCACGAGCGGTCGCCCGCACTTCGGACACGCCTGACCGGTTTCGGCCTGAGCGGACTCTCCGTTCTCTGTCGGCTCGCCGTTGCCCCGCGATACGAAGCTGCACGTCGGATGGTTGCTGCATCTGTATCTGAGGCTTCCCGGCTTCGCCTCAACGAGCTTTCCGCCGCATCCGGGCACGGGACACGGCTCGCCCAGGTTCTTCGATACCACTTTCTTGCAATCGGGATAGCCGGAGCAGCCGAGGAATTGTCCGTACTTGCTCTCGCGAATCACGAGAGGACGCCCGCAGTCAGGGCACTTCTCTCCGGTCTCCTGGGGAGGCTTCTTGACCGTTTCCATGCTGGCCTGGGCCTCTTCCAGAGCTCCGCGGAACGGCTCCCAGAACTCGCTCAACACTTGAACCCAGTCGAGGCAGCCTTCCGCGATATCGTCGAGCTTCGTCTCCACGCCCGCGGTGAACTCGACGTCCATCACGTCGGGGAAATGCTTCACCAGCAGGTCGGTAACGGTGAATCCCAACTCCGTAGGCGCGAACTTGCGGTCTTCGAGGCGGACGTATTCCCTGTCCTGGATGGTGGAAATGATCGTCGCGTAGGTGCTCGGCCGGCCGATGCCCTTCTCCTCCAGCGCCTTGACCAGCGTCGCCTGGTTGTATCTCGGCGGCGGCTCCGTGAAGTGCTGCTCCGGGATCAGCTCCAGCAGCTTGAGCGCCTCGCCCTTCGAGAGCTTCGGAAGCGCCTGGCGCTCGTCTTCCTCTCTACCGTTGCCGTTATCCCGCCCCTCGATGTAGAGGGCCATGAAACCGGGGAACTTCACGACGGAGCTCGTCGCCCTGAATGTGTAATTCTTCGCGGCAATATTGGCCGTGGTGACGTGCAGTGTCGCCGATTCCATCTGGCTCGCAAGAAACCGCTGCCAGATCAACTTGTAGAGCTTGAACTGCTCCTTGGTCAGGAACTTCTCGACGTCCTCCGGCCTTCGATGGACCGATGTGGGCCGAATCGCCTCGTGCGCGTCCTGGGCCGACTTCTTCGACTTGTACTGTCTCGGCGATGGCGGCAGGTAGTCCTTGCCGAACTCCGACTGGATGAACTCGCGCGCCTCCGCGATTGCCTCACCAGAGACGCGGGCCGAATCTGTTCGCATGTAGGTGATCAGACCCGCGGATCCTTCTGCGCCGAGAGCGATGCCTTCGTATAAATCCTGGGCCACGCTCATGGTGAGCTTGTTGGGGAACCTGAGCTTCCTCGCCGCCTCCTGCTGGAGGGTGCTTGTGGTGAACGGAGCCGCTGGATGCCGCTTCTCATCGCGCTCCTTGACATCGGCGACGGTGTAAGTCGCGCCCCCAAGATCGCCGAGCGCCTGGTTCGCCTCTGCCTCGTTGTGGAGCTCGAGCTTCTTCCCGTCCTTCTCCACAAGCTTTGCGGCAAACGGCTTCTCCTCGTCGAGTTTGGTCAGCCTGGCGGTGATAGACCAGTATTCCTGGGGCTGGAAAGCATCAATCTCACGCTGCCGGTCGCATATCAGCCTGACCGCGACCGACTGCACCCGTCCGGCGCTGAGGTACTTCTTCACCTTCGACCAGAGGAGCGGGCTGAGCTTGTAGCCTACGAGACGGTCGAGTATCCGCCGGGCCTGCTGGGCGCTGAACAGGTCCTCGTCCACATCGCGCGGATGATCGAGCGCCTCTCTTACTGCGCCGCGCGTGATCTCGTTGAAGGTGATGCGCTTTGCGCCCGCGAGCTTCAGCGCCCGGACGAGATGCCACGCGATCGCCTCGCCTTCGCGGTCGGGATCGGTTGCGAGGTATATCCGTCCGGCCTTCGCCGCGGCCTCTCTCAGGTGCGAGAGAACGCTCTTCCGCTCCGGGATCGGGACGTACTCGGGCTTGAACCCCTGGGCGATGTCCACACCGAGGTTTTTCTTCGGCAGATCGCATACGTGGCCCATTGACGCCTCGATCCGGTACTCATCGCCGAGGAAGGCCTTCAGGGTTTTCGTCTTTGCGGGTGATTCAACTATGATTAAGGACTTGGACATTCTGCTGTGTAACTCTCCTGTTTTGCTGGAAACGGCTTGCTCAGCCGGGCCGACGCTCAATTTACGTGCTGACACGGATTATCGGGAGGAGCCGGTTCGCTCTTAAGGGCGCCCGCTGTGCCTCCCGGTTCGGCATAAATCCGTTAGCCGCGCCGGGCCCGGTGGCCGAGACATTATTAAAGCACATTCGGAAATGTGGTGCAAGGAGGGGAAAAGCGAAGGTGGGGCATACGTACGCGTGCGGGACGCTTGGCTTCAGCGTGCGAGACCTCTAGCTTAGCCGCAGCGTGTGATGGAAAAGTTCGCTGAAGAACTCCTCGCGGCTCTTGGAGTCTTCCAGCAGTCGGATGATGTCGAATGTCTTGTCAACCAGCCGGTCCGCGCTGATACGTCTCTCCAGTTCAGGAGTAAAGACGGCTCCGAGGTAGAAGTTTCTGCACCGGGGGCTGACGTGCACCGCATGCTGAAACGACTTGGTCGCAGCCCCATATCGTTCCAGAGCTCCCGCGGGGTCAATGCCACCTTTTACCTCCACAACAGCGAGCAATTCATCGTCTCGCATGAAAGCTATATCCGGCTCTGAGCCAAAGCGCATGGTAATACCTTCTTGGAGGGTACAATCGCGCGGGACGCTCTCATAAACTTGCTCCTGCGTGAGAGGCGGCTCAACCAACAGGCCATGGTTGATAACCCAGTCGAGGATTAGCGTTCGGATTCGCTCCTCAGCGATGTTTCCCACTCTGTTGCGCATTACACCGTCAAATGTTATCCCCAGTGTCGCGACGATGGTGCGATAGCCGTTATCAAGCGTCCAGTCGGTAGAGTTCTCGATTATCGAACAGATAAGTGCGTTATAAGTCCTAGCCATTTGCAGAGCCTTCTCGTCGCTTAACACGCTGCGGCGGCTACCCTCTTCCAGCCTCTTTACGTCCCCAAAGTAGTCCTTAGCGGCCTTAAGAGAAAGAGCGCAAAGCCCTCGATAATAAAGACTCGTCGCTGGGTTATATCGGAGGCTGTCGGGATGGCAGAACACGAGTCTAGGATCGTAGCCCTGCGTGACAACAGCATACGTCCAAACATCTGGATCAATCAGGAGGTTATTTAGTGGTTCCCAGGAAAGCTCGCCTGGGTATTCCCGAATAAGCTCGAGCGCTTTGAGATCGCTTCGCTTCTGAAGGGATGTGACTATCAGCAGTGACCTGAGGCGACGTAGCTCATCCGTGTAGTCGTTAGACCCTCGCATAGTAATGTAAGCCCCCTGTCAGCTGGTCTCCTCTTTCGACCACACATAGACGCATTTACGTAATTCGTTCCGCCCATGGACACCCATTTGCTGGCTGCTATTCCCTTTGCCCCTGGGCAAGACCCATATTTGATCTACTGAAAGTCCAGCACTTACGGCGAAGTCTGAAAGGATCAAATCGACTGGAACCTCCTCGCCGTTGTACTGGACATTGTCGTTCACCATGACGACCCAGCCGCCCGGCGCAAGTATACGAGCCATCTCGTGTATGACAATGTTCATCTCAAAAAAGTAGTTCTCTACCATCTCAGGTATGTTATTGTTGTTTAGCCTGCCCCTCTCTCGCGCCTCGTGGAGAAGACAGATGATTTCCTGCAGAGCCTCTTGGTTGGCAAAGGTCTCGACGCACCTGATGTAGCGCTCCTCCTGGTTCCTGGAATGGTACTCTTGGGCTAACGCTTCGCGCTTAGCTCTGTTTTCTACAGTAGCGGAGAGAAGAGTCTGCCGTAAATTCTTGAGGCCATCTTCATCGTAGCCCAGGAAGGCAAGTTCAAGAGCGTATGTGCGCGTGTAGTCGTAGCGATTGCAGTAAGGAGGGGATGTGATAACAAGATGGAAAGAACTGTCGGGAAGGCGGGGAAGTTCCTCAAGACAGGATCCCTCGATGACCCTCACGTTGCGCGAAAAGGCCCCCCCGTTCCGCTTCTTGAGATCTTGAAGCATAATCCTCAGCTTGGCGAGAATAGCGGGTCGGAACTCATGGATAAGTCCTTTGTGAAAGCTTGACTTCAGGGTTCTTCCAGAACGCGAATCCCACCGGAGGTACTGGCCGTCCTTGCGCGTATAGCTGATTTCTTCAAGGATTGAGAAGCAGGCGAACCAAAACAGGTAGCGCACATCCTTCTCGTCGATGCTGTTTAGGAATCCGACGTAAGCTGACAGTGCCCGCTCTGTCTGCTCCGGGAATGCGTCCTTGGTAATGCGCACATGCGGGAAGTGAAATCCACACAATGTGGGCTGCTCCAAGGAAACCGTCTCCAGGCGGCGCAGGTAATGCTCGAAGCGCTCGATATCTACAGTGTCAGCCGTGAGCCGAGCATGGATTGCCGCCGTTCCCACGGGCAGCAACTCGACACCGGTAGCATGCCAGCCCGCTTTCGTTGCTGTGGTTAACGTCGTTCCCGCTCCCGTGAACGGATCCAGGACGTGAGGGGTTGAACAGGTATTCGGCTTAAACTTCCTGAGAACATACTGGACGAAGCCAGAAGAAAAAGCTTCCTTGTATTTCAGCCAGCGGTAAAACGGCTGGTCCTTGTTGGCTTGAAATGAAATCAGTGCTCGATTCAGGTCCGGGTTCACAACAAGCCTGTCGGCAAAGCGGCGGTAGAGAGCAGCGCGGTTGGCGGTTTGGGGAGTTTCCGCTATGCTGGGCTCTCTTCGTATAATGGGCATATCGAGCAGGCTGTTCTGCGCAACGACGCTGGCCGTCCCCAATTCTTATCAGCCTCCAAGTCAGCTAGCCAGTACGTGGATAGGAAGTACGATAGGTAGATTCCCTGTTCAGCACTTCCACATTCAAGATATTCGCGGTGGTTGCTGGGTATTCCTGCCTTGCCTGCTCTGAGCGTGACAAGTGCCCTCACACCGCCCGGACATACGCATTTCCGGGGACGCGGCGGACCAGGCCGAGCATTTCGAGGAGCGTGAGCGTGCTGTTCGCCACCGCCGGCGTCAATTTGCACTCGGCGATGATCTCGTCCACGTGCTTCGGGTGGAGGTTGAGCGCCTGAATGACCGTCATCTGCTCCGGCGTCAGGTTGCTCGGGATAGAGGGGCGTTCGGGCCGCGCGCTCTCGACCTCGATGCCCAGGTCGGCCAGGATGTCCTCCGCGCGTTCCACGAGCTTCGCGCCATCCTTGATTAAGTTGTGCGGGCCTTCGCTCGTGGAATGGTCCGTCGGCCCGGGGACGGCCCATACATCCCGGCCCTGCTCCGCTGCGAGTGTGGCTGTGATCATCGCGCCGCCGTTCACGCGACTTTCCACTACCAGCACGCCGAGCGACAGGCCGCTCACGAGGCGGTTCCGCACGGGGAACCTCCACGCATCCGGCTTCGTGCCGGGGACGAATTCCGAGATCACCGCGCCGTTCTCCGCGATCTTATTCAAAAGGCCGCGGTTTTCGTAAGGGTAGGGGATATCGAGGCCGCAGCCGAGGACCGCTATCGTCCGGCCGCCGCCTTCCAACGCCGCATTATGGGCGCAGGTATCAATTCCCCGCGCGGCTCCGCTAACGATGCAAAGCCCCCGCTTCGCCAGGTCTCTCCCGATCTTCATTGCCATCGAGCGCCCGTATTCGGATGGCGTGCGCGTGCCCACTATTGCCAGCGCAAAGCGGTCCTCCTCCCGGATTTCGCCTCTCATGAAAAGAACTGCCGGCGGGTCGTAGATCTGGCGGAGATTCGCGGGGTAATCAGGATCGCGGTATGTGACGACTTTGGCGTTGAGCTTCTCGATGGCCTCGAGCTCCTGGTCCACCGGCTCGGAGGCCATCGCGCGGAACCGCTCGGCGGCTTTTATTGACATGCCCTCCACGCCGGCCAGCTCTTGCACACTCGCTCGGAAAACCTCGTCAGGGCCGCCGAAATGATCCACCAGGGCGACAGCCCTCTTCGGCGATTCCAGCTTTGCAAGGCGTATCCAATTCTCGATTTCGGACAAGTCAGGCCTCCGCGGGTTGCTCCTCTGGGGAAATCCGCCTGCGTGAGTCTAGCAGAAACGGCGGGGGCAGGTCAATGGAGCGCAGGCCGCATCGGCGACGGGGAGAATGGGAGAACGTCCAATCCGCCGCGGCGGAAACATACAATGGCAGCCAGCAGTTAGCAGCCAGCAGTTAGCCCGAAACTTGAAACCTGGAACCTGGAACCTGAAACCCCTAGGGCGCGGGTTTGACGCGCGGCTCACGAACCCGGAGTGGCGCTGCCGGGTTGCGTCGTAGCTCTGCGCTGCACGCGGTTGTCCACGGTAAAGTACCAGGACGTCTCCGTCTCGTTGCCCGCCCAGTCCGAAAGTGACAGAGTTACAGCGTGCAAGCCATCTTCCAGTGGCACCACCGGCTGGGTAACCGGAGTCTTGAACCATACTATGCCGCGCTCGGGGATGAGCTTGTGTTCTTGCAGTTCTCCGTCGAGCAGCAACGAGATAGTATCCGCCTTCACGCCGCTTCCAGGGTCGGTGAATATCGCCGCTATTTCAATCGGAGGAGTGCCGGGCATCAGCGTGTCGCGAGGCGGCACAACTGTGGATATTTGGGGAGGGGTATTGTCCGGCATGTCATATCTGAAAGCGTAAAGTACGCCATCATCGGCGAGGATGTACAGAGCGCCGTTCGAAACGGCTGGCGAGGCGGTGATGTCCACAGACTTGACTTTATAGTTGGTTGAAGATGGGAGAATCGTGTAAGTCCATTTCAGTGCTCCGGTCTCTGCGTCAACCGCGATTAGGGTGCCCTTGTTCGCGCCTACGATCACGGTGTCGCCGGCTATGATAGGCGAGCCGTAGATCGGCGCTCCTAAATCTACCGGTGTGCTCCACTTTAGCTTTCCGGCGGTCGTGAACGCATATAATTTGCCGTTTCGACAGCCGACGTAAAGTATGCCGTTTGCAACCGCAGGCGTGGATGTGATCGCAGTGCGGAGCGAAATTCCCCATTTCATGTGTCCGCTCTTGGCCTGATAGGCTTGAATAAAGTTCCCGGCTGCTAGATAGACGGTGTTTTCCGAGACGACTGGGCTGGAACTTCGGGCCATTGCCCCGATCCGTGTCGTCCATTTGAGTTTGCCGGTTCCATCATGGGCTGCGTAGAGGATCATGTCGCGCGATAGGAAATACGCCAGCCCATTTGCAACCGCGGGAGAGCTGGCGACGTCGTCTCGAGTGCGAAACCCCCCCGGCCATTTTGGCTTTCCGTCGTATGCATCCAGCGCGTACAGGTGATCGTCGCCGGAGCCAACGTAAATCACACCGTCGGCCAGCATCGGCGAGGAAGCTATGATGCTCTCCGTTATAAAACTCCAGGCGAGTGTACCTGTCTCCTTTGTAACCGCGTAGAGCCGGCCATCGCCTCCACCAAAATAGACAAGGTCCTCACCCACGAGCGGCGTTGTTTTAATTGCGGCCGTGAGAGTTTCCTGCGCAGGATATGCCCACTTCAAGGAACCCGTCTCTGCGTTCATTGCATACAGGCGGCGCCCCGCGCAGAAGTAAACTACGCCGTCGGCCACAACCGGGGAGGACGGATTCTGCTTGCCGATTTCGCTTGCTGATATTGGGACCAAATGTCTCCAGGCCAGCTTCAATGGAAAGTTTAGCCGTTCCTCGGTATAGCCGGTATGCGCCGGGTCGCCCATGAACATAGTCCAGTTTCTGCCGGGTCCGGCCGGCACTGGTGCGACGTTCTCCGTCGGCTGAACGGTTTCCACGGGCTTTGGAGCTTCGTTCGTCGGCGGGCTCTTGGGCTTGGGCGTTCTGGGCGGCCTCGGGGGCCTTGGCACAACCGGGGCGGGAGGTCCCGGTTGTGGAGGTGGCCCTGTTTGCTCAGGTGGCGGCGGAGGCGGAGGCCCCACCTCGTCAGGTGGCGGCGCCTCATCGGACATTCCGGGGGGCATAGGAGGGCCCTCGTCCTGAGTGAAAATCGCCGGGCAAAAAAGCATCAGTGTGAATATCGTAATGAGACAGGCGGCTAGCCTTCTTGCCATGTTATCCTCCTTCACGGCGGTACGGGAGCAGTATACGGCATTTGAATCGGAGCGTCAATAGCGAAAGCGCTCGCACTTTAGAGACGCTCCGCATGGCTGTGCTGTTCCTTGAGGGCGCGATCCCTGGGTAAAAAAGAAGGCCGGTGCGGTCTCCGGCCCTCGAATAAACCAGCGGTTGTTTTTTGCGCTACCTGGGATGCTCTTCCAGCACTGGCCTGTCTCTGCGTAGACACTTCGCGCAACGCCAGTCAATGTTCATAGCTTCGTACATCACCGGAATGTTTCGCACATGAGCCCCACAGATTCCGCAGGTGATATTGCTGCTGTAAGTGGTGGATGTCCACGCCTCCCGTCCGGGTTCGGGCCCTGCGCCCTCGTTCTCCAGATCGGTCATATACCAACCCTCCGATAGAATTGCTGCGACGCCATTATACCATGTTTGCCGCTGCGGGCAACAAACTTTAGAGAAATTGACGTCTGATGCCGTTTGTGCTTAGGGGAAAATGTTTCCTGCGGATAGCGGAAGGTTCAAATTCCGGGCCATCTCCGCATATCCATACGCGAGCAGGACCTCCATGTTCATCACATCCTCCTTGTTGTAGGTAAGGAGAAGGTCCAGAGCCTCCCTGCTGCCTCGGCGATATTCGTTCCAAAGCCGCGCCGCATCGAATCCGTCCAGCCCCTCGACCTCCGGCCGGCGGCTGATCCCCAGGCGACCTTCGATGTGTTTCAGGCCTCCTGTGAGTCCGAGCCGCCTGAAGAGGAAGCAAAGGTCCACGTGTAGCTGGTCCAGCCTCAATTGGGGGAATGTGCGCCGAATGAATGGAAGATCGAATACGCTGCCGAAGAAAGTCACCAGCATCCTGGAATTCGAGATGGCCGACGGAAACTCGTCCAGGTTAATGCCTCGGACGAACGCACGCATGTTGCAACCATCATATACGCCGATAACGGTTATGTAATCGTCCCACGCGCAGCCGGTGGTTTCTATGTCGAGATAAGCCGGCTCGTCCCCGAATTCGCTGACAGCACGCCATTGGTCTTTGGCCGGCAGCGTTCGTGCGAAGAAAGAGTGATCTCTCTCCGCAAGCCTGACGACGGATTCCTCCACGCGCGGCACGATAAGCGCCTTCTTTCGCTCGGACAGCGGGAGTTCCTGGTGCGTGCCCAAGAACTGCCCCCACGTGAGCGCGCCCATCCCCCATATCCGGCGCTCCGTCGCATAGCCGATGCCCTGAACGTGAATGAATGTAGAATTAAGCATGAATCCCCCGCAATACCGCCTATCAAGGGCACCTATGCCGGGGCCAGTATAGCAGATCGGATGGGGGAAGACAATGAGGTGTCCTAGTTGAAACAGTTCGCGTTCCTTAATAGTAATGTCATGCTGAGTCCGTTGCGGCGGACTCAGCATGACAACGGTTGGGTTTTATTATCAACAATCGTGACATGTTACCGCCTTCGCAACCCCTTGATTTTGCCGGGCGAATGTGTTATACTCCAACGGCTGATCCGCCGAAGCCTTGCGCGAACGCGGATTGTGAATACGCACCCTCTTGGACTCCTGTCCGGGTGCCTGGTTTGGAGGTCGGAGCGGCGGACTCATTCCGCTGATTCCAACTTCCAGATCTGGCCGGGCCGGAGGATGAAGAGAGGGGAGGATCAAAACCAGAAAGGAGTAATACAAGTTGGCTTCGTTGACCATGAAGGAACTCCTCGAGGCGGGAGTTCACTTCGGCCACCAGACGCGTAAGTGGAACCCCAAGATGAAGAGGTACATTTACGGTGGCCGAAACGGAATCTACATCATTGACCTCCACCAGACCCTCAAGCTCTTCGAGGCAGCAAAGCAATTTGTCCAGGACATCGCATCGCAAGGGGAAGTCGTGCTGTTCGTCGGCACGAAGAAGCAGGCGCAGGAGGCCGTTGAGGAATCCGCGCACCGCTGCGGCATGTACTGGGTGAACCAGCGCTGGCTCGGTGGTATGCTGACAAACTTCAAGACGATCCAGACCCGGATCGCGCGCCTGAACGAGCTTAAGAAGATGGAGGAGAATGGCACTTTCGAGCATCTTCCGAAAAAGGAAACCGCCAAGCTCAGAGATGAGATGGAGAAGCTCGAGCGGGTCCTCGGCGGCATCAAGGATATGCCCAAGCTGCCGGGCGCGGTGTATATCGTGGATCTGAAAAAGGAGCGGATCGCGCTTCAGGAAGCCAGGAAGCTCGAAATCCCCGTTGTCGCAATCGTGGATACGAACTGCGACCCCGACGAGGTGGACTACATCATCCCGGGCAACGACGACGCTATCCGCGCCATCAAGCTCATCACCAGCAAGATCGCCGACGCAATCGTCGAGGTAAGGCAGGTGGAGTCCCAGGGCACCGAGGGCGAAGTCGAAGCCGAGGGCGAAGAAGAGGAGGCCGCTGAAGCAGTTGAGGCCATTGCTGATGAGGACGTAATAATGGCCGTTGGTGGTGAGGAACAGGCCGACGTGATCGGCAAGGTCGAAACCGAAGACGCCGAGGACATCGCCAAGAGATCAGGCATCGAAGGCACTGAGGCGGAGGAATAAGGAGAACGGATGGCTGTCGCGGCGGATAAAGTAAAAGAATTGAGGGAGAAAACCGGCGCCGGCATGATGGACTGCAAGCGAGCGCTCGAACAGGTCGGCGGAGACATGGAAAAGGCCGTCAGTATCCTGCGCGAGAAGGGAGCGGCTGTGCTCTCAAAGCGCGAGAGCAAGGCTACGACGGAAGGTACGATCGCATGCTATATCCATACAGGCGGCAAAATCGGCGTGATGGTGGAACTGGATTGTGAAACCGATTTCGTCGCCAGGACGGACGAGTTCCAGGAGCTGGCTCGCGACATCGCGATGCAGATCGCCTGGAGCCGGCCTGAGTACGTCTCGAGAGAGGACATTTCCAAGGAGCGGCTGGAGCAGGAGCGCGAAATCCATCGGCAGTGGGCTCTGAACCAGGGGAAGCCGGAGGCGGCGCTTCCGAAAATCATCGAGGGACGGATGGAGAAGTTCTACTCGACAGTCGTGCTGATGGACCAGCCGTTCATAAAGAATGAGGACATGACTATCGGCGACCTCATTCGCGAGAAGGTCGGCAGGCTGGGCGAGAAGATCGTCATCGGCAGGTTCGTCCGCTACCGTGTCGGCGAGGAGATGACATGAACGCAATGGAGGAACTTGCTTGCTGAATGGGAGAGTGGGCGAAAAGGCGTATTGAAACCAATACTCCATTACTCCAATACTCCACCACTCCATTCCTTCTAACGAGACGGGGCACCAACACATGACACCAAAGCAACCCAAGTGGAAACGAGTTTTGCTCAAGCTCAGCGGCCAGGCATTCGCAGGCGGCAAGGGATTCGGCATTGATACCGATACAGTGAAGCGCCTGGCGTCCGAGATCAAGGATGTTCACAAGTCGGGAGTAGAGATTGCGGTCATAGTCGGCGGTGGCAACTTCATGCGCGGCGGTGATGCCGCCAGGGCGGGAATCGAGCGCGCCAGCGCGGACTATATGGGCATGTTGGCCACGGTAATCAACGCGCTCGCTCTCCAGGATGCGCTGGAAAAAATGGATGTGGTCACCCGCGTCCAGACGGCGATTGAGATGGCCGCTGTGGCGGAGCCATTCATACGCCGCCGGGCGATGCGCCACCTTGAAAAAGACCGCGTCGTAATCCTGGCGGCCGGAACCGGCAATCCGTTCTTCACGACGGATACGGCGGCGGTGCTCAGGGCGCTCGAAATCCACGCCGAAGTCGTGCTGAAGGCAACCAACGTTGACGGCGTCTACGACCGCGACCCCAGAACCCATCCGGATGCGAAGAAGCTCGACCGGGTGGACTATATGGATGCGATCAAGCAGGGGCTGGGGATAATGGACCTGACAGCTTTCACCATGTGCAAGGACTATAACCTGCCCATGGTGGTTTTCGATGTTACAGGGCCTGGCGCCATCAAGCGCGCAGCTTTTGGCGAACCCATCGGCACTTACATTGGGAGGGACAAAAGTGATCTCTGACGTAGTGAGCGATGCCGAACGAAGGATGACCAAGGCTGTGGAGGCCGCACAGCACGATTACACGACGATACGCACGGGGCGCGCCAACCCCGCGCTCCTTGAGCGAATCATCGTGGAGTACTACGGTACCAGCATGCCCGTGAACCAGCTCGCGACTATATCCGTGCCCGAGCCTCGGCTTCTGGTGATCGCTCCGTGGGACAAGGGCGCAATTCCTCATATCGAGCGCGCGATCATAAAATCGGACCTTGGCCTGATGCCCGCGAGCGATGGAAACGTTATCCGGCTCTCCATCCCCCAGTTGACGGAGGAGCGGCGGAGAGACCTGATCAAGGTTCTGCACAAGAAAGCGGAGGAGCACCGCGTCGCCATCCGTAATATCCGCAGAGACGCGAACGAAGAGCTGAAGCGGATGGAGAAGGCGGGCGAGGTCTCCGAGGACGACGTCCACAGGGCGCAGGAACAGATTCAGAAGCTGACTGACAAGTATATCGAGCAGGTAGACAGGATCACCACGGCCAAGGAAGCAGAGCTGATGGAGGTGTAAGATTGGAGTGGTGGAGTAATGGAGTACTGGGGTATTGGGGACCCATTACTCCACCACTCCAGCACTCCATTACTCCAGAGTTCGCCCAGCCCCTTTCGTCCGCTATGGCGAAGGGGGTTTTCGCTAAATTTCGGGGGTCGCGTGTTGACCGGAATCGAAAAGGCGCAGATGGAAATAGGGATCGCACTCGATGCCGAAAGGATGCCCCGGCATATCGCCATCATAATGGACGGCAACGGCCGATGGGCGACCCAGCGCGGCCTTCCGCGCATCATGGGCCATAAGGAAGGCTACAGGAGAGTGCGTGACATCGTCCGCGCCTGCGGCGATCTCGGCGTCGCGGCCCTAACCCTCTACACCTTCTCCACGGAAAACTGGCGCCGCCCGAAGGAAGAAACCGATATGCTCATGCATCTCATCGAGGCGGCCACAAGGGACGAGCTGCCGATCCTCCAGGAGAACAACGTCCGCCTGAGGGTCTCGGGACGCCTCTCGGAGCTGCCGGAATCCCTCCAGCAGGCGCTCGCGGAGGACATTCAGGCGACTGCAAAGAACACCGGCCTTGTACTCAACCTGGCGATCAATTACGGCGGCCGTGTGGAGATACTGGACGCGGTTCGTGAGGCGTGCCGCCGGGCGAAGGACGGCAGGCTCGACCTGGAGCATATCACGGAGGAATACTTTTCCGGGCTGCTATACACAGCCGGGCTGCCGGACCCCGATTTGCTCATCCGGACGGCGGGCGAGCTTCGGGTCAGCAATTTCCTGCTTTGGCAGATGGCATACACGGAGATTTGGGTGACTCCGGTCCTGTGGCCGGATTTCACGCAGGCGGAACTGCTCAGGGCGATTGCCGATTACCAGGGCCGCGTGCGCAGGTTCGGAGCAGCGCCGCCGACTGTGTGATCGCGTGGCACGAAGTGGCAAGAAGCTTATTAGAAGGGAATGGAGTTATGCCGAAGAAGATCGCGTTTATCGGCGCCGGGAGTTTTGGATTCACGAGGGGCTTGGTCAGGGATATCCTGACGTTCCCGGCGCTTGCCGACAGCACGCTCGCCCTCATGGACATTGATGAGGAGCGGCTGAATTTCATCAAGGCCGGCGTGGATCGAATCGTCGCCGCCGGAAACTATCCCGCCAAGGTCATCTCCGCCACGGACCGAAAGAAGGCCCTGGAAGGAGCGGACGGCGTAGTCATCACCATCCTCCAGGGCGGAGTGGATGTTTTCCGCAGCGACATCGAAATTCCCGCGAAATACGGCGTTGACATAAACGTCGGGGACACGAGGGGTCCGTCGGGCATATTCCGGGCGCTCAGGACAATCCCCGTGATGGTGGACATCTGCAGGGACGTCGAGCGCTACTGCCCGGACGCAATCGTGTTGAATTACACAAATCCGATGGCCATGCTCTGCCGCGCGATGCAGGGAGAGACCGGGGCCAGGGTCACCGGTCTCTGCCACAGCGTCCAGGGCACTGCGATGATGCTCGCAGACTGGATCGGCGCTCCATTTGAGGAAGTCGCCTATCGCTGCGCAGGCATCAACCACCAGGCATGGTTTGTGGATTTCAAATGGAACGGCAAGGATGCGTATCCGCTCATCCGGGAGGCCGTCACCACGCGGCCGGAGATTTACAACGCGGAGCATGTGCGGAACGAGATGTTCCTCCACCTGGGCTACTATGTGACCGAATCGAGCGGGCACAACTCCGAGTACAACGCATGGTTCAGGAAAAGGCCGGACTTGCTCGAAAAATATTGCACGCACGGCACGGGATGGAATCCGGGGCATCATGCATTCATACTGAATCAGTATCAGCAGGTCGCCGATACCTGGCGCGACCACATCAAGGAGCAGTTCGAGCGGCCGGTGGACCTGAAGCGCGGGCACGAGTACGCCGCGAGCATCTTCAATGCTTCCATCGGCGACGGCGCGATGTTCGAGTTCAACGGAAACGTCAGGAATTTCGGGCTGATAAACAATCTCCCGCCGGGCTGCTGCGTGGAGGTGCCGGTAGTAGCGTCGAAGCGGGGGTTCGATGCCCTGCACGTAGGCCCGCTTCCGCCGCAGTGCGCTCTTCTGAACAGCATCAGCGCCCAGTGCGAGGAGCTTGCGGTGACAGGCTGCGTGGAAGGCAACCGCGACAAGGTTTACCATGCCATCTACTACGATCCGCTGACATCCGCCGTCCTGAGCCTTGCCGAGATAAAGTCAATGGTTGACGAAATGTTCGAGGCCAACAAAGGCTGGCTGCGGACGTTCGAGGGATAAGGGGGTATTGGAGTACTGGAGTACTGGAGTGTTGGGATCCCATTACTCCAATACTCCATCACTCCACCACTCCAGGTGTTTACCATGCACCACGAGATTGACCGCTTTATAGATTACATGCGGGCGGCGAAGAACGCGTCCGAACATACGCTGCGGGCGTACGCCTCCGATATCGCGCAGTTCGCTGGTTTCCTGGAGGGCGAGGGGCTTTCCACGGATCCGCGGGAGGTGTATCCCCCGACGCTGCGCCGGTACCTGGCGCGTTTGCAAAGGCAGGGACTAAGCAAGGCGTCAACCGCCAGGAAGCTGGCGTCGCTTCGGGCGTTCTTCAAATACCTTCTGCGGAAGGGCGTGGTTGAGGCGGACCCGACCGCCGGCCTGCCAAGCCCGAAGCTCGACAAGCGGCTGCCCAAGTTCCTGCGCGACGAGCAGATCGAGGCCCTGATGCAGAAACCGGATACGTCGAAGCCGATTGGTACGAGAGATGCAGCCATCCTGGAGGCGCTCTATGCCACCGGCGTGCGAGTGAGCGAGCTGGCCGGCATGGATTTGCGCGATCTGGACCTGGCGACCGGAGAAGCGAAGGTTTTGGGAAAGGGATCCAAGGAGCGGATTGTGCTTCTGGGCCGTGCGGCGCAGGAGGCATTGGCGCTGTACCTCGATTTCGGGCGCGGGTGCCTTCTCTCGTGCAGGTCCGATGGCGCATCCGAGAACGCGCTTTTTCTCAATAAGGATGGGCGCAGGCTCACGGTTAGGAGCGTCCGGCGGCTGCTGGACAAGTACTTCGGTATGGTGAGCGACGAGATGAAGATCAGCCCGCACGTGATGCGTCATACCTTCGCCACGCACATGCTCGAACACGGAGCGGATTTGCGCTCGATACAGGAGCTGCTCGGCCACGCCAGCATTTCGACTACCCAGATTTACGCGCACGTGAGCAGGGAACGCTTGAAGCAGGTCTACGAAAGCGCACATCCACGGGCGCTCGAAGAGAGCTGAAACATGGAGTATTGGAGTGATGGAGTAATGGAGTGGTGGAGTGATGCGTAAGAATAAGAACAGAGAGTATATGCAGCTTAGGGTCTGGGATGACGCGGTTGAATATTACGTCCAGACTTGCAAGGTATTTCGAGTTTTTCCATACGAGCTAAAGCGCGTCGCGTCCCAGGCTATCGCTTCCAGTGATTCCATACACCGCAACATCGCCGAGGGTTACTGCAGGCGCTCCATCCTGGAGTATCTGAATTTCCTCAATGTTGCGTTAAGCTCTCTCGGCGAGTCGGTTTCTGGCACTCACGCGTATGCGAAAGCCGGCCAGATTGCTGCGGTGGATATTGAACTCCTCGACTCGTTAGCGTATAAACTGGAAAACGGGTTGCTAAAGCTAATAGAAAGTCTGGAGCAAAAGCGAGAAAAGGGAGATTGGATAGATCACTTGATTGTCAAGGAAAGTAATGTAGCTTATGTGGCTGAAGATTAAATGCGCCGTAGGTCCAGTACTCCAATACTCCACCACTCCATTACTCCAGCAATCAGGAGGCTGAACATGACATCACATGCTACCACCATAGTGGCGGTCAAGCGCGGCGGTAAGGTCGCCATAGCGGGCGACGGCCAGGTAACCATCGAGAACCAGATAATGAAAGCCGGCGCGAAGAAGGTCCGCCGAATGCACGAGGGCAAGGTTCTCGCGGGGATCGCCGGCTCGGTCGCGGACGCCTACGCGCTCTCGGACAAGTTCGAGGCGAAGCTCGACGAGTCGCACGGGAACATCCTGCGCGCAGTGAGGGAATTTGCAAAGGAATGGCGCACGGACAGGATACTGAGGCGGCTGGAGGCGATGATGATAGTGGCCGACGAGGAGCATCTGCTTGTGGTTTCCGGCAGCGGCGAGGTCATCGAGCCGGATGACGGCGTCGCGGCCATCGGCTCCGGCGGAGGCTTCGCACTGGCGGCCGCGCGGGCGCTCGTGAAGAACACCAACCTGCCGGCGGAGAAAATCGTCGAGGAGGCATTGCGCATCGCCGCCTCGATTTGCGTATATACTAATGAGAATATCACCGTGGAGAGCCTGTAGATCGCGCATCACGTAGAGGTAAGCAATGGAAGACCTAACGCCAAGACAAATAGTCGCGGAGCTGGACAAGTACATCATCGGCCAGGATAAGGCGAAGCGGGCGGTGGCCGTCGCGCTCCGTAACCGCTACAGGCGCCGGCTCCTCGGCGAGGACATGCGGGACGAGGTAATCCCCAAAAACATCCTGATGATCGGCCCGACCGGCATCGGGAAGACGGAGATCGCCAGGAGACTCGCGCAGATCGCGAAAGCGCCGTTCATCAAGGTCGAGGCTACCAAGTTCACCGAAGTGGGCTACGTAGGCCGCGATGTTGATTCCATGGTGCGCGACCTGGTTCAGCTCGCCGTTCGCATGGTGGAAAACGAGAAGATCGCCGAGGTGCAGGACAGGGCGAAGGAGCTGGTCATTGACCGCATTCTGGATCTCTTGCAGCCGATGCCGAAGCGCGAGAAGCGGCCGCCGAAGGAGATGGAGGCGGCTTACGAGATGATAGGCCAGTTGTTCGGCGGCCAGAAGCCGCACCCGGAGCAGCAAGCGGAATCGGCGCCGGCGTCCGAAGAAGCGATCCGCGACGAGAACGAGCGCATGATCCGGATTCGGGAGAAGCTTCGGAAGCAGCTCATCGAGGGAGTCCTGGACGACCACAAGGTCGAGATAGAGGTCGAGGAGAGCAGCGCGCCGTTCCTCCAGGTGTTCACTCCGCAGGGGATGGAGGAGATGGGCGTGGATATGCAGAGCATGCTGGGGCCGATGATGCCGCGCCGTCGGAAGGTCAAGACCGTGCCCGTCCGCGAGGCCAGGGAGATTCTACTTCAGGAAGAGGCCCGGCGGCTGCTCGATCAGGATCAGATCGTGCGCGAGGCGGTCGAGCGAACGGAGCAGGCCGGCATCATATTCGTGGACGAGCTGGACAAGATCGCAGGCCGGGAAAAAGGCGGCGAAGGCGGGCCGCAGGTCTCCCGCGAAGGCGTCCAGAGGGATATCCTCCCAATCATCGAGGGCTCGACTGTTATTACGAAATACGGCCCTGTCCAAACGCATCACGTCCTTTTCATCGCGGCGGGTGCGTTCCACGTGAGCAAGCCGTCCGACCTGATTCCCGAACTCCAGGGCCGCCTGCCGATCCGCGTCGAGCTGGACAGCCTGCGCGAGGAGGACTTCAAGCGCATCCTGACGGAGCCGAAGAACGCCCTTATAAAGCAGTACACCGAGCTGCTGGCGACCGAGGGCGTGCACGTAACCTTTACCGACGACGCCATTGCCGAGATAGCCCGCATGGCCGCGGAAGTGAATTCACAGATGGAGAACATCGGCGCCCGGCGGCTGCACACGATCATGGAGTGCATGCTCGAGGAGTTGTCCTTCTCTGCGCCCGAGATATCGGGCCAGACCGTGACAGTGGATGCCGCCTATGTCCGCGAAAAACTCGAAGGCATCATCAAAAACGAAGATCTGAGCAAGTATATTCTTTAGGGTTCCATCCGCCTTCGCTGAAGCTACGGCGGACAAGGGGTCAAAGGCTCCAGGGAACCCCTCTTACACCAATTCCGGGAACCCCCGGTGTAAACTGGAGTACGGGAGGGCGAAGCTCCTGCTGAGCCGGTTCGGCGGGAGCCTGACCCTCCCAGGTATTCACACCCGAAGCTGCCGGATTTGGTATCACTCATCACTCGTCACTTATCACTACAGATCCCGCCCCTGCGAGTATCCGTACTTGCCGATAATGCCTCCCATGCTCAGGTAATCCATCGTGAGCGGTGAGAAGGCGATCGGCTTTGCGTCCTTGATGTCCCGGATTTCCCCGTTTTCGTCGAGCAGATCCTCGTCAATGTGCGTCGCGAGCACTTGCCCCAGGATGAGGTCGTGCGCCCCCAGGCTGATAACCTGCGTCATCCGGCACTCCAGGTTCACGGGGCACTCCTTTATCAGGGGCGGCTTAACCTGGCTTGCAGGGATCGGCGTCAATCCCGTTTTCGCAAACTTGTCCACGTCCCTGCCGGAAACGACGCCGCAGTAATCTGTCTTCAGAAGGATGTCCTCCGTCGGCATATTCACCACAAACTCGCCCGATTTCACAATTAAGCCGTGCGAATAGCGGTGCGGGCGTATGGAGATGCCGACCATCGGCGGCTCGGAGCAGACCATGCCGGCCCACGCAAGCGTGATGATATTGGGCGCCGCATCGCCGTCCATACATGTAACCAGAATTACCGGACAGGGATAGATTCCCGTTGTGCCGGGCTTGACCACTTTGCCCATTTGAAGCCCTCCTCGGTGCAGGTTGTGTGAATTGCCCTCTTGCCTTAATATTTGGATACCCGGACGCACTTTACCTGCAGGATAGATGTGGGGGCTGGAGTGAAATGGCGGAGCGAGTGGGATTTGAACCCACGAGCAGGCTTTGTGGCCCGCTACACGATTTCCAGTCGTGCTCCTTAGACCGGACTCGGACATCGCTCCGCGCAAGGCCTGCGAAGGGCATCGGCAGCTAAATTCTACCACGGCGAAGTGCAGGTGTCAACGAAAATTGGGATGGAGGTGCTTGGTGCGTGGGACGACGGATCGGTTATTAAAAAGGCCGGGCGGCAATGCATATGGCGGAGGGGAGCACATAATGGCCGCCCGGCATTATCGGAGGTGTCTATTCTTACTCTTGCTCTTGTCTTCGTCTTAGCAAGTCAGCTCCAAGTTCCTCAATTGCTTCATCGGTGAGTGAGCTGTTGAACTCCTGCCACCGCGCGCTGGACCAGATTTCCACCTTGTTTCCGAGCCCGACTACCCAGATGTCGTCCACGATGCCCGCGTACTCCCTCAGATTCTGCGGGATGAATATTCGGCCCTGGGCGTCGGGTGTGCATTCGACGGCGGAGCCTACGAAAAACCGCTCCAGCTTCAGGGCACGACTGTCAAGTGGCGACGAGGGAGTCATCATTTTCTGAAACTCTCCCCACACCTCTTCGGAAAATATCCACAGGCAGCCATGCATTCCACGTGCAAGATAGAACCGCTCCCCAAGTTTGGACCGAAACTTGGAGGGTATCACGGTCCTGCCTTTACTATCTACTGAATGGCTGTATGCTCCGGAGAACAAGGCAGAGTCCTTTGGTATGTTAAGTTACGGCGAATTGCTGCTCGGCATCACACTGTATTCGAAAGGCAAGATGTTTCTTCGAAGAGCGGCTGCGGACCAGGCCCATGTGGCAGAGCATACCGAAATCGCCTCGGTCGGCTTCCAATAGGGCCTTGAGAAACTCCTTGTTGCTGCGCCCGGCTGATTCGGCGGTGCATGTCGCACAATACATGCGCGTCGCCAGTTTCGCGTTCTGTTTATCCAGGAAGCTGACCACCGTCTCGGGGAATGGATCGGACTTGCCGCAGATGTCGCACTTCGGGATTGGCATTAGCTCGCTTCCGGAGTCCTTGGTAAGTTCCCTGACGATGTCGTAGATAATCGGGTCGAACGACCGGTGCAGAATCACAAATCCGAAATTCTTCTTCAGGAAGGTTTCGATTTCTTCCAGCAGCGATTGGTCGTGCCCATGCAGTTGGACGGCATAGGATACCAGCTTGCCGTTCGAAAGCTGGATGCTCTCGAGGGCAGGCGCAAAATCTCCGAAGAACCTGAAAAGGTCTGCGGCCTCGTTTTCGTTCTGGGTTTCGACGAGGTAAACTGCGCGCAGGCCCTTCGGGCGAGGCTCGACGCAGATCTGGTTAACCGACCTTACAGGGATTCTACTGCGAGACATATGTGCTTCCCCCATTTCGTGTTTATCTCGATCTCCGCCGATTTCTCCGCTGCGATAGTGCGACCCGGCTGGCACGGCAGCTTGCTATGGCTGCGGTGCCATTACCCTAATTGCGTGCCCCGCCGGTGTTAGCCCGCCCGAGAACTGAGAGGTTTTTGGGCGATAGTGGTACTATTCACCACTTTCTACCACCAATCACCCCTATTTTAGGAGCTACCGATAGGCATGTCAATGACGATAAATGCAAATGTCTTTGAATTTTCCGTGAACATCGTAGTAGGAAGGGTTTTTACTACCCATGCGAGTTTGAAGGTAGGATATCCCGTAGAACGTCCTGCATTTGGGCGACCGTGCGTGCCATTGACAGGTCTGTTGCTTTGCCGTATCCTGGGAACAACTATTTCACGGAGACATTCCAGGGGTGACCATGGGTGACTAGGATTCAGATAAATACTCTCACAGTTGACTACTCTGAGGCCGGAAGCGGCATGCCGGTAGTCTTCATTCCCGGTATAACCGAGCTCAAGGAGGCCTATGCGTTTCAGTTCCGGGGCCTTCAGGACAGCTACCGGATCATTAGCTACGACGTCCACCGCGGGTTGAAGCGTTCGGCTGATTACACGCTCGATCTTTTGGTCAACGATTTGCATAACCTGCTCGATGCCCTGAAGCTTAGCAGCACGGCGATATGCGGGCATTCCTTCGGTGGCCTGATTGCCATGCGGTTCGCCATTCGATTTCCTGAGCGGACGAACGCCTTGGTGCTCGTCTCTGCGTTTCCGGTCTCTCCTGAGTCACACCAAGAGCGCCTTCTCGGCTGGATTTCCTCAGCGGGCCATCCTTTCCATAAGTCCCTCGGCACCAGCTTCAAGGTTCATATATCCCGGCTGCTGGGGAGAAAAACGTCCGGCGTGCTGGCCATGCAAGATCAGATCGCGGCGGTGAGGGCGATCGCGGCACAGGCAACAAAGGTATCGCGGGCGACGATAAACCAGCGCATGCGCATAATCCAGAAGACGGACTTTCGGCCGGTCCTTTCCCAAATTCAATCGCCCACGCTGGTGGTCGTTGGGGCCAAGGACAGGTCTTTTTTCCTATCGAGCGCTCAGGAGTTGTACGAGAGCATTCCCGACGCCTCTCTGGAGGTGATAGAGGGCAGCGGCCACTTCTGCTTCCTTACCCGGCACGACCAGTTCAACGCCGCCGTGGACGAGTTCCTGACCGAGCGCCTTGCCGAAATCGTGTAGGCGACGGGGAGACGGAGAGAATGGGAGAAAGGGAGTGTGGGAGTGTGGGAGAGAATCCACCGCGGCGGAAACGCCCAACGTCGAACTTCCAACTTGGAACTTGAAACTTGAAACTTGGAACCCGGATGCCTTACCATTGCGCAATACGCATTACGCAATACGCATTACGAGCCACGAGTACGAGTATGAGTACGAGTAAGAGCGGTTCCCTGGATCCCTTGACCCCTGGACCCCTGGAACCCTGCTCTCTGGTTGACACGCATTGTCATCTGAACCATCCGGATTTCGCGGGTGATCTGCCGAAGGCGCTTCTCAGGGCGGAAGAAGCGGGCGTCGGGCGGATCATCTGCGTGGGATACGATCTCGAATCCAGCGCTTTGGCGGTTCGCCTTGCACGCGAAGTTCGAATGGTTTATGCCTCCATCGGCGTACACCCCCACGACGCGCTCACGTTCACGCCCCAGACGCAGGAGCGGCTGAGAAGCCTGGCATCCGACCGGGAGCACGTTATCGCCATTGGGGAAACCGGCCTCGATTACTACCGCGACCTGTCGCCGAGGGATGTACAGCGCAAAGCCTATCGCGGGCATATCGAAATGGCTCGCGAGCTGGGGCTTCCGTTGGTGGTGCACAGCCGGGATGCCCAGGACGACGTGCTGGCGATACTGAGGGAGCATGGAATGCCGTCTCGGGGTGCGGTGATGCACTGCCTGCCGAGCGATCAGGATTTCGCCCGAAGCGCCATTAATCTTGGCTGCTACGTGGGGATAGCGGGGCTGATCACCTTTCAGAACGCGGAACGGCTGCGCGCAATCGCGAGTGAGCTTCCGCTCGACCGCCTGCTGCTCGAAACCGATGCGCCCTATCTAACGCCGCACCCGCACCGTGGACAGCGCAACGAGCCATCTTATCTGCCCCTGATAGCCGGCAAGCTGGCTGAGGCGCTGGGGGTCAGCCTGGATAAGCTGGCTGCCGCAACCACTTCGAACGCGGAGAGGCTGTTCGGGCTTGCGGACATCGGGTAAACCTTCACCCCGGGATGCCGCTTCGTCCGCTGGCGAAGTATAGCCTTAGTATGGCCTTCTGCCGTAGTCCGCAGTGCTTCCGAAGGGCCGGTTTTCCCGGAATTGGACTCCGCTGGTGAACGCCCGCTCCCTCTTTCTCGCCCGCCGGCATGGGCCACAACGCGCGGGTTCATTCTGGAATCCCTTTTGAGCATAGAACTCCTGCTCGCCAACCGTGAATACAAACTGCTGATTGCATTCCTTGCACTTGAGGATTTTGTCCTCCGCCATCTGCAGGTATCCTCCTGTCAATTTTAGATTGCTTCAACTTCTGCCAGGGCTGTCCGCCATGGCGAGGGAGAATTCGAGGGGCTGTTCGCCGCAGCGATGTTGAGGATTCCCGACCGTTTCATCTCGTCCTGCACCGAAGCCCAAACAGTAGTTGCTCTCCGTGTGTACCCATAATTCCGTGGATTTGAACACTCGGTCGCTGACGAGAATGCTGAATCAGGGCAGCACGCGATATTGGATGTTAGATGTTGGATGTTGGATTAACCCTACTCTCCCATTCCCCCATTCTCCCCCTCGCAGACCGGGGCTTGACTGATTGCACCAGGTGTGAGAGTATTGGCAATAAACCCACGCAGGGAGGGCACATGGAGTCCGTAAATCAGCTAAGATCTCAGTTCGCCGATCCGCCAAACTGGTACCGGCCGGCGCCGTTCTGGTTTTGGAATCACGATCTGAAGGAGGGCGAGATACGCCGCCAGGTGCGCCTGATGCACGAGCAGGGAATCGGCGGCTTCTTCATGCACGCCCGCTATGGCCGGATAACGCCGTACCTGTCCGAGGAATGGCACTGCATGATCGGCGCCGCGGTTGACGAGGCGCGCAAATGGAAAATGCACGCCTGGCTCTACGACGAGGATAACTGGCCCAGCGGAAGTGCCGGCGGGCAGACCGTCCGGGAAAACTACCGGTTCGCCAGCTCCCATCTCAAGCCTTTTGCAGAAACCATCATCGAAGGCCCCGGCAAACTTGATATCGAACTGCCTTCCGAGGGCGAATTCGAGATCGCCTACGCGATACCGATTGGGAACAACGTCGTTTCAGTGCCGGATGGCGTTCTGGCGCTGGGCGATGCGGTGGCCCACGGGCGACTGCGTGCTGAGCTGCCCGCCGGGAAATGGCTCGTCCTCGCGTTCCAGCGGTACTTCCACACCGTGGGCTTCAACTCCGTCGGCGTGGACACGTTCAACCGCGCGGGGATTGCGCGCTTCATCGAATTAACCCACAAGGCGTACAAGGACAGATTCGGTGGTGATTTCGGCGAGCTGATCCCGGGTATCTTTTTCGATGAAATATCCATGAACTACGGGCGCGCGCTGATCCCGTGGACCGACGGCCTCCTGGAGCAGTTTGAAGCTGGGATGGGCTATGATTTCACGAAGTATATTCCGGCGCTCCTTTACGACGTCGGCGATAAGACAACCAAGTACCGCGCCGACTTCTACGGATTCCTGACCCGGCTATACAGCGAGGCGACTCTCAAGCAGATATACGATTTCTGCGACGCCTGCGGCCTTCGGAGCACCGGCCACTTCAACCGCGAGGATTTCCTTCCCTGGCTTGCCAGGGAGCAGGGCAACTTCTTCACGCTTGCAAAGTACACGCACATACCGGGCATAGACCACCTCGGCGACTGCACCTGGCCGATAGCCTTCTCCGCGAAGGTTGCAAGCTCGGCGGCCCACCTGCTCGACAAGGAGAGGACGATGTGCGAGTCGTTCGGCCTGGCGAAAGGCTGGGCGATTTCCATAAAAGACATCAAGCGGCTGGGCGACTGCGAGCTTGCCTTGGGGATCAATCTCATCGTACCGCACGCGGTTTACTACTCCATCCAGGGGCAGAGGAAATGGGAGTGCATCCCGAATCACTTCTACCAGACCGCGTTCTGGCCGTATTACCGCCTCTTCTGCGACCATTCGGCCCGCACGGCGCTCATGCTCTCCGCCGGGATGCACGTCGCGCGCATCGCGGTTTACTGCCCGTTCGAGTCCATGCACGTGAACGACTGGACCGGCCTGAGCGAGCGCAAGGACCTCTCGCGGTTCGATTACTATGACGCGCGGGCGCGGCGCACGGAGAGAGATGTTCACGAACTCACGCAGGCCCTCTTGTCAGGCCACCACGACTTCGATTTCATGGATTCCGACCTGCTTGCTTCGGCTCATATCGAGAATGGCAGACTGGTCGTGAAGGGAGATGACGGCGAGGCCCTGGAGAGCTTCAAGTGCGTGATACTGCCTTCCGCGACGACGGTGCCTCACGCCGTGATTCGCAAGCTGGAGAAGTTCGCAGGCGCGGGCGGAATCGTGCTGGCGGCCGGCCTACTGCCCGTGGAATCCACCAAGAACGGGCGGGACCCCGGCATCCCGGATGCCGCGCGCAGGCTTTTCGGCGCAGACCCCCTGGAGGTGGAAGCCGCGATCCTTCAGGGAAAGGATCCAGGAGCCGGGGACCGGTATCTGGGCGCACCCGCCTCATGGCTGGAGGACGCCGCTCGGAAGATGCTCGATTCCAAGCTGGAATCGCTCGTCGGCAGGGATGTGTCTATCACCGCGGACGGCGAGCAGGCGAGGGAAATCGTCTGCTACCACACGGCCTTGGCGGACGGCGACATCTACTTCCTCGCCAACATATCCCCGACGGAGAGCTGCGACGCGTTGGTGACGCTCTCGGGCGCAGGTGTGCCCGTATACCTGGACACGCAAACCGGCGACTTTGGCCTCCCGCTGGAATACTCGGTGAAGGATGGGTCGCTCGAAATACCGCTCAGCTTTGCGCCCGGCCAATCGCACATGATCGCGCTATTGCCGCCCGGAGCCAAAGCGAATCCAGGCCGCGCTGCGAATAGGCGTCCCGGCAAGCCGGCGGAGGCCGTCGAGCTGCCGGATGTCTGGCGCTTCCGGCCCGAGCGCGGGAACGCCCTCCCGATCAAGGATTGGAAAATAGAGCTGGAGGTTGGGCGGAAGAATATGTTCGGCTTCCAGTCGCTCCTCCGCAGATACACGGCGAGCTTCCGGGTGAAGGATTTGCCTGCGTCGGCCCGACTCCTGCTCGACGGCGTCTCCCCGTTCGATCGGATGCACAGCCGGTGCCGGGTTTGGGTTAACGATGATGAGATCGCCGCGCTCGAAGAAGGCCGGTACCTCGACCGCCTGATCGGCGAGGCGGACGTGGCCGGCTTCCTGAAAGAGGGCGAAAACACCGTCCGAATCGAGATAACGAGCATCTTCGACGAGGCTGCATACCTGGGGCACATCGCCTACCTGATCGGCGACTTTGCTTTAGAGCAGTCGGATGGTGATTGGGCGCTCGTCAAGCCGCGCACACAGATGCCGACCGGCTCGTGGAGCGAGAATGGCTATCCCTTCTATTCGGGAGCATGCGTCTACGAGCAGGACTTCGAGGTTCCCGAACGCTGGGCCGGTAAGACGATCGCGTTGAAGCTCGACGAGGTATCGGACCTCGCGGATGTCTCCATAAACAGCCAAAATGCCGGAGTTCTAGCCTGGGATCCTCTGGAGCTTGACATCACGCGGCATGTGCGCCCCGGCCGGAACATGCTCACCATCAAGGTCGTGAACTCCATGTCGAACCTCATCGCCCTCGAGCCTATCAAATCGGGCCTGACCGGGAAAGTGAGGATCGAGGTGTATTTGGGGAGTTAGCGTCGGCTCGCACAATGGAATGGGCGAATGGGAGAAAGGGAGAGAATCCGCCTCGGCGGAAACGCTCAACGTCCAACTTCCAACTTGGAACCTGAAACTTGAAACTTGGGATTATTCAAAAATGTCCCGTTGGGCCACATAGCCGCAAAGCAAGCTATTGATGGGTAGGGATTTCCGAATCCCTACCCAAAACCCTGGGGTGGCGATTCGGAAATCGCCACCCATCCCGATGTAGAGGCGCAGTTTTTAAACAATCCCACTTGAAACTTGAAACCCTTACTCGTTGCGCATCACGCATCACGCCGGAATGGGTAAACATTAGAGTAGTCCATCCGGGAGAACTCCCATGCCTACCGCGAAGAACGCCGATGTAGCCGAATTCCTCGAAAATATCGCCGACATGCTGGAGATCAAAGGCGAGAGCACGTTCCGCGTCCGGGCGTACCGCGACGCCGCCCGCAGGATCGAGTCGCTGGCGGAGGATATCCTGGACATCGCCTCGCGAGATGAGCTGCAGGAGATCCCCGGCGTCGGCGAGAGCATCGCCACGAAGATCAGCGAGTACCTCCAGACCGGCCGCTCCACGTATTACGATGAATTGAAGAGGCAGATCAAGCCCGGGCTCGCGGAGCTGCTCGGCGTTCCGGGCATCGGGCCGAAGAAGGCCAGGCTGTTCTACGACCGGCTCGGCATAGATTCGGTTGACAAGCTCGAACAGGCGGCGAAGGAGCATTTGCTCTCGAAGATTCCGACGATGGGCGAAAAGACGGAGCAGAACATCCTCGATTCCATCGAGCGAATGCGCGCCCGCTCGGAACGCACGCCGCTTGGAATCGCCCTGCCGACGGCGCTCCCGTTCCTGAACAGGATTCGAGGTTTGAAGGAAGTGGAACGGGCCGATCTCGCGGGCAGCCTGCGCCGCAAGAGGGAAACCATCGGCGACCTAGACCTCCTGGCTGCGTCGGATGAGCCCCATACAGTAGTTGACCGGTTCGTCGAGCTGCCGACGGTTAAGAATGTGCTCGGCCACGGCCCAACCAAGGGCAGTATCGTCACGGAGGAAGACTTGCAGGTTGACCTGCGTGTGGTGAGGCCGGACGAGTTCGGCGCGGCGCTCCAGTACTTCACCGGATCGAAGGCCCACAACATCAAGCTGCGGACGATTGCCGAGTCAATGGGCCTCAAGGTGAACGAATACGGCGTCTTCAGGGTCTCGGACAACAAACGCATCGCAGGCTGGACCGAGGAGAGCGTATACGAGGCGCTCGGCTTCCCGTGCATGCCGCCGGAACTGCGGGAGGACCGCGGAGAAATTGAGGCGGCGCGCGCAGGCCGATTGCCGAACCTAGTCCAGCGCTCCGATCTGAAGGGCGATTTACACATCCATACGGACTGGAGTGACGGCGCGGACTCACCGGAAGCTGTATTCGAGGCGGCGAGAAAGCTGGGGTACGAGTACATCGCGCTTTCCGATCACTCGGTCTCTATGGGCTTCGTGCACGGCCTCACGCCGGAGCGCATCAGGGAGCAGCGCGCCCTCGTCACCGAGCTGAACCACAAGTACCGGGAAATTCACGTGCTCCACGGCATCGAGGTGAACATCCGGGCGGATGGCTCGCTCGACTACCCTGACGAGATTCTGGCGGCCTTCGACGTCGTCACCGCCTCTATCCACAGCGGCATGAGTATGATTAGGGAGAGGATGACCCGGCGGATCATTGATGCCATAAGCAATCACCATGTGGACATCCTGGGCCACCCGACCGGCAGGATAATAGGGAAGAGAGACCCTTACGAGGTTGATATGGATGCCGTTCTGCGGGCCGCGGTGGAGACGAACACGGCCATGGAGATAAACTCGCAGCCGGACCGCCTCGATCTGAAGGACACCGATGCCAGGCTTGCGAAGGATTTGGGCGTCATGCTGGCCATTGACTCGGACGCCCATGCCATCAGACAGCTCGACCTGGTTGAGTACGGAATCTCGACCGCCCGGCGCGGCTGGGTCGAGCCCGGGAACGTGTTGAACGCCCTGCCGCTCGACGAACTGCTCCGCTGGCTGGCAAAGCGGGAGATAACCCCGTAGTGGCCGCGGCTTCTGCCGCGGCGGACCGGCCATCCCCGCCGCCTGAATCTGCTATAATTGTTGCAAACTGCCAGGAGATATTACAGTGATCATAATCATGCAGACGCAGGCCACGCCGGAGCAAATTCAGGCGGTGGAGGACGAAATCCAGCGGATCGGGCTGAGGCCGTTCATCAACCCCGGTGTCGAGCGAAAGGTCATCGCCGTCCTCGGCGCCCTCGATGCCAGGAAGGCGGACCTCGTCGAGCATTTCCACTCGTTTCCGGGCGTCGAGCGGGTTGACCTGATCTCGCACCTGTGGAAGCTGGCATCCCGCGAGTACCATCCGGCCGATACGGTCGTTGATGTCGCCGGCGTGAAGATCGGCGGAAACCGAATCGCCATCGCCGCCGGGCCGTGCAGCGTGGAGTCGGAAGCGCAGACGCTCGAAGTCGCGCACCGCGTCAAGGAAGCCGGGGCGCACATGCTCCGCGGAGGCGCATTCAAGCCGCGGACCTCGCCTTACGCTTTTCAGGGATTGGGTGAGGAGGGCCTGAAGATTCTCGCAAAGGCGCGCGAAGAAACCGGATTGCCGGTGGTTACGGAGGTCATGGACACGCACGATGTGAACCTCGTCGCCAGGTATGCCGACGTCCTCCAGATCGGGACGAGGAACATGCAGAATTACCCGCTGCTGAAAAGGGTGGGGGCGATCAAGCATCCCGTCCTGCTGAAGAGAGGGCTGGGGTGCAAACTGCGCGACCTGCTCATGTCCGCGGAGTACATAATCGCGGAGGGGAATCACAGAGTCATCCTCTGCGAGCGCGGCATCACCACATTCGAGGATTCCACTCGCCACACGACCGACATCAACGCCGTGCCGGTGCTCAAGCACTGGACGCACCTCCCCGTGATCGTTGACCCCAGCCACGCCACGGGTGACTCGAAATACGTGGGCGCCGTCTCGAAGGCGGCGGTGGCAGCGGGCGCGGACGGCCTGCTAGTGGAGGTTCACAACGATCCGCAGCACGCTTTGAGCGACGGCCCTCAATCCCTGCGCCCTGAAGAGTTCAAAACGCTCATGGAGCAGATCGCCCGCATCGCCCAGGCAATCGGCCGCGCGATGTGAGGTTCTTCTGCGAAGAACGTCGAGCATCGAACTTCCAACGTCCAACTTGGGAAGTTCGATGTTGGGCTTTGGACGTTTGCTGGTTCCACATCACTGTGCAGGAGCAACAAACGCAGACTTAAGTGGTTATGGTGTTATTGGCTGTGGGGCGGAGAACCTAGGTCGCTAAACAACGGTGCCTTGGCTCATTTTCCGAGAATGAACCTCGGTATGACAATACTAATGATGTTCACCACCATGGGCAGCCCCAAGATTGTCAAGAATGCTACAACGCGAGCTCGGCGGGCTTTTTCCATCCTAGTATGTTCGGGGCCAAAATCGAATTCTATGCTGGGCCACAAATCTAGCAGCCATCGCTTCAACTCAAATCCTAGCGCTAGTGCAATGAATCCACACCAGGATAAGATGGCCACCCGCTGCACGCCCGGTTTGGGCTCGTACAATCGTTGACCTAGGAACGACAACGTATACCAAATAGCCGCCGTGCCTAGCAGATAAGTCAAACCTCGATGCCTCAGAAGCCAATTCTCTTGGGGTCTTGTAGCATCAATAATCTCCTTGACTTTAGTAAATGTGCCGTTGACCCAGTTGGAATCATCCCCTTTCACAGTCACACGGTTACCGAAGGTACAGTTGCCGTGCTCCAGAGCCAGTTGGATATGGCGGCTGCACTGAGTGTCGACAAAGGCGTAAAGGGTAAAATTCAGTGAAACGGTTCGCTTAACATCTAGTATGTCCTCGTGCTCCAATGACTCCATCGAGTCTCGACAATAAGAGGTGCTATCTGAGCAGTTAATCTCGAACTCAAGCCTAGTGTGTGCTCCTCCCTGCTCTGCAGACAGGCGCTCCTGCGAAAATAAGCTCGCTAGGCGCAGAATATCCGGCTTGGTAAGAGCCCTTCCGCTGACTTGTAGTCTACGTGCATCACTCATCTCGTACTGCCTTTCTGGAGTCACAGAATGGTCTACTATGCGGGCGCATAGCAGTACATTCCGGGGATGTTGCCACCTACCCATTCGTGCTTGCCATCTCCCGCCTACGGTTTAGTTCGTTTGGCAGCAGGCTGGCTAGACGCCACCTTATCCTAGCTCTTTCCCTAAGAAAGAAGGGGCATCTCTGCTGACCGCCAACGGCTGATTCACCTTCGCCGGGCCTTCGGCGGGCTGGCGGCTGCCCAGCATTCCACACATAACACTGCCATATTATATTACACTTCGACCTCGATACGTAGCGGTCTCCGGCGTGGCAGGAATTCGCATCTTGCGGGCACAGAAGTGCGGTACAGCGTCGAATCAGCCGTGGCCAATCCCTGTTCCCATTTCGGGAGGGGCCTCAGGTGCGGATTAGGACTTCTCGTAGGCAGATAAGAACTCGTCGCGCGGTATCCCGGCCTGGGTGCAGATGGTTCGGAGTGTTGAACCCTTGATCCTTGGATGGTTTGGCATGGTAAGCGGTGTGGTGGTTCCATCGGGATTACGCCTCAGCATGGCTATGTGCTCCCGCTGTCGCACCTCGCTGAAGCCTAATATGTGTAGGGCCTTGACAACCCGTTCTCTGGGAGCATCAGTGGGGAACTTGGGCATTATGCGGCTACCGATGCCTCGACCACAAACGCTTCGAGCACAGGAGAGTCGCTCTCAAAAGCGTCCGGGCCAAAGGTCTCGATATGGAAGCGAATGGCGGACTCCACATCGGCTAAGGCTTCCTCGTATGTATCTCCCTGGCCTACGACTACCCCCTTCATACCAAGCGGATAAGCCACATAACCATCGGGATGCTTTTCAACAATAACTTTGATGGATTTCATTTCCAGCTTGCCTCCATGATTCCCATTCGCCCAAACTGCAAATTGTCCTTCTAGGCTTACCTGTTCATGTATTCATGTCCCGCGCTCCAGACAGCAGACCCGGAATACGCCTCTCGGTCTACAGTCTACGGTCTACTCCCTAATCCTCCATCCGAAGCGTTTGGAGGAATTCGAGGCTTTTTAGCTCGCGCTCGGCTCGGTAGCGTATGTACCACTGCATGGCGCGGGCGATCTGGCGCATGATTTCCTGCGGGATTTCCATGCGCTCCACCTCAGGCGCATCCGCCGTGAGCAGCTCCTGCATAGTCTCAACCGCCTCATGCGAAATCTCCATCGCGTCCTCCGGTAAGGGGCCGCACTCGCGGCAGACCACCCCGCCCATTGACGGGCTGAAGAACACCTCCCCCGGCGGCAGCGGCTTCCGGCAGCGAACGCACTTATTAAGGGCTGGCTCGTATCCGAGCAGCTTCACGAACTGCAGCTCGAACATGTGCGTTATCTTCTCAGGCTCGTTCGGGCGCTCCATGAGGTAGAGGGCCGAGAGCAGAAGCTCGAAGAGGTCAACGTTCGGCTCGTGCTCCTCCACGAGCTTGTCCATCAGCTCGGCCATGTACGTGGCATGGGCGATGCGGTCGAGGTCGCCGTGAATCCGTGGGAACGATTCTTTTACCTCGATCTGGGTGATCACGTCGAGGGTTTTCCCGGTGGCGAGCTGGTACTTGCCGTAGGTGAGGGTCTCCGTCGCGCCGGCGAGGCGGCTGATGGGCTTCCTCGCGCCCTTGGCGATGCCGGATATTTTGCCGCGCTCGCGCATGTATAGGGTTACGATGCGGTCCGTTTCACCGAAGTTTATGCGGCGCAGCACTATGGCATTGGCGGTATACAGGGGCACGACTGCCTCCGGTCATGCGTTTTACGCACGCATTACGTCCAAATAACAAAAAGCCGCAGGGCGCGGGATGCCTGCGGGCTTTTCGCGTATTATCGGGCGATTCGGGTGTCCGCTGTCATCTGACGTGCTTCAAGAGCTCGTCCGGATCGTATGCATGTACGAGAGCCACGCCCGTGCTGGTGCCGAGTCGGTTTGCGCCGGCGTCCAGCAAGTCCATCGCGTGCTCGACGGTCCTGATTCCACCCGCAGCCTTGACCCCGATAGTCGGCCCTACGACGGTCCGGATCAACTGTATGTCTTCCTCGGTTGCGCCGTTCGGAGCGGTGCCTGTGGAGGTCTTTATGAAATCCGCCCCGGCGTCGCGCGCCATCTCGCAGACGGTGATTTTCTCTTCTCTGGTCAGGTAAGGCGTCTCGATTATGATCTTGACCAGGGTGCGCTTGGCATCCTGGGTCATTCCCGAAAGGCTGGCCGCGCTGACTAAATCGGAGATTTCGCGCTGGACGTAGTCGAGGTCTCCGGATTTCAAAGCCGCGACATTAATTACTATGTCCAGCTCCTCAGCCCCGTTTGTGACGGCATTTCTGGCCTCGTAAACCTTCGTGGCGCGAGTGCTCGCGCCGTGGGGGAAGCCGATCGGCGTGCAAACCTTGACGTCGCTGCTCTCAAGCTCCCTGACCGCCAGGGGAACCCAGAACGGCAGGACGACCGCGGCGGCGAAATGGTACCGCTTGGCTTCCTCGCAGAACAGGATGATTTCATCCCTCGTCGCAGTCGGCCTGATCAATGTGTAGTCAATAAGTTTTGCGAACTGCTCCTTGGTGTACAACCCAACTGCCTCCTGTTTCAGACCTTAGGGGGTAAGACCCCAGCAATGATCTAACGACATGAATAACTCAGGCTGGCGTCCACGGTCTATTGTCTATGGTCTACTGTCTAACGTCTCACCTACTGCGGCCTCGTACCGGACTTCAGTGCGGCGACGAGGTCCCGTAATCCATCAAACAGGGCCTGCGCCCCGGCTTGTGCGGCGATCAAGTCAACCAGCGCGCTGCCGACTACCGCCCCGTCTGCGTACTCGCAGACCTCGCGGACGTGCTCCGGCTTCGATATTCCGAACCCGACGGCGATGGGCAGTTGCGTCCTGGCGCGAATGCGGCCTACCAGCTCGCGTACCCCTTGTGCCATCTCCGGCCGGGCGCCGGTAACGCCAGTCCTCGATACACAGTATATAAAACCGGAGGCCAACTTGGCAACTTTGTCAATCCTGGAGTCCGTGCTTGTCGGGGCAAGCAGGAAAACCGTATCAATCCCGGCCCGGTCCGCCGAGGCTTTCCACTCGCCTGATTCCTCCGGCGGGAGGTCGGTCACGATCACGCCGTCGGCCCCGACAGCAGCGCAGTCCTCTGCGAACCCGGCAACTCCGTAATGCTGAACCGGATTGTAATAGGTCATGAGAACGAGCGGCAGCTCGGATTCCCTGCGAATTGCCCGCACGAGGTCCAAGACCGCCGATACGTTCGTGCCGGCCTCCAGCGAGCGCATTGACGACGCCTGAATGCTCGGGCCGTCCGCTATCGGATCGCTGAACGGAATGCCGAGCTCGATTATGTCCGCGCCCGCCCGTTCCAATTCCAGCACTATTCGCCTGGTTGTATCAATATCCGGGTCTCCGGCGGTGACGAAGCAGACAAGCGCGCCCGCGCCGGACGCCCTCAAGCGGGTAAAGAGATCGCCGATCCGGCTCATTCCTGCACCTCCCCCGCATCCGGCAGGAGCTTCGATGCCATCTCGACGTCCTTGTCTCCCCGCCCCGAAAGATTGATCACAACAATTGCGTCTCTGTCGAGCGTCGGGACGAGCTTTCTCGCATGAGCTACTGCGTGCGCAGGTTCGAGCGCCGGGATGAGGCCCTCTGTGCGGGCAAGCCACTGGAAAGCGCCCAGCGCCTCCTCGTCTGTCGCCGCTACATACTCGGCGCGCCCGATCTGTTTCAGGTAGCTGTGCTCGGGGCCGACACCAGGATAGTCCAGGCCTGCTGAGACCGAGTGAGTCGGGCGAACCTGTCCATCCTTATCCTGGAGCAGGTAGCTCGATGCTCCGTGCAGGACGCCTTTCGACCCCGCTACCAGGGTAGCTGCGTGCTGGCCGGTGCTCAATCCCTTGCCGGCGGCCTCGACGCCGATGAGCTTTACTTGCGCATCGCCTATGAAGGCGTGGAATATGCCCATCGCATTGCTTCCGCCGCCCACACAGGCAATAAGATAATCGGGTAAACGGCTTTCTTTCTCCAGTATTTGCCGCCTGGTCTCCCTGCCGATGACCGATTGGAAGTCCCGGACGATCATCGGGTACGGGTGCGGCCCCGCGACCGAGCCGATGATGTAATGAGTATCCCGGACGTTCGTGACCCAGTCGCGGAGCGCCTCATTCATGGCGTCTTTCAAGGTGCGCGTGCCTGAAAGTACCATTATAACCTTTGCCCCAAGCAATCGCATTCTAAACACATTCAAAGCCTGCCTGTGCACATCCTCCTCGCCCATGTAGACCTCGCACTTGAAGCCGAAGAGAGCGCATGCCGTGGCGGTAGCGACTCCGTGCTGCCCGGCGCCTGTCTCTGCGATGATGCGCGGCTTTCCCATGCGCCTGGCAAGAAGGATTTGGCCCATCGTATTGTTCATCTTGTGCGCGCCGGTATGGCAGAGGTCCTCGCGCTTGATGTATACCTTCGCCCCGCCGAGCTCGCGCGTCATTCGTTCGGCGAAGTACAGCGGGGTCGGGCGGCCGATGTACTCCCTCAGGTAATAATCCAGCTCCGCCGCGAAATCCGGGTCGTTTTTCGCCTTCTCATACTCCGCCGTCAGCTCGTCCAGCGCCGGGATCAGCGTCTCCGGCACGAACCTTCCGCCGAATTCGCCGAAATGTCCCAGCTCATCGGGGAGGTCAAGCACATCTTTTGGCATTCTCTATGAACTCCTTGATTTTAGTGTGGTCCTTCTTCCCCGGGGATGCTTCCACTCCGGTGGAGACATCAACGGCGTAAGGGCGCACCTTGCGCACGGCCTCTTCAACGTTCGCCGGAGTCAACCCTCCGGCCAGTATCAGCGGCTTGCCGAGCGACTTCGCCTGAGCCGCGAGGTCCCAGTCGAACGTCCGCCCGGTTCCGCCCATCAGCCCCTCGACATGGGCATCCAGCAGCAGGGCGGCGCACAGGCGCGTCGCATCATCCTCTGCGGCCCCGCGGATGTCCTCCTCCGATTTTATCCTGAGCGCGCGGATGACTCGGCGCCACCCAAATCCTTCGCACGGCGCACAGGCACACGCGCCATGAAGCTGGGCGAGGTGCAGGTTTGTTTGCCTCCATATCCCGGAAATCTCGTCTGCGTCCTGGTTCGCAAAGACGCCTACCGTTGTGACGAAGGGCGGCAGCTTCTCCAGTATGCTCAGGGCCGCCTCGACGCTGATTCTCCTCGGACTCTCGGCGAAGACGAAGCCGAGCGCATCCGCCCCGGCCTCGATTGCCGCCATTGCGTCCTCGATATTCGCGATCCCGCAGATTTTCACTCGGACCATGGCTCATCTCTCGAACATAGAATGCACAGAAGACGAGGTGGAGTACTGGAGTGGTGGAGTGATGGAATAATGGAAAAGCAATTCCCAGTACTCCACTACTCCAGTACTCCATTACTCCTCAACCGGTGTCCGCCTCATCTAATGACCCAGTAACTCCCGCACCTTGGTTCCCGGGTCCGGTTCCCGCATGAGCGATTCGCCGACGAGGATTGCGTCTACGCCGGCTCCCATCAGGCGCTCGACGTCCGCGCGGGTGAATATCCCGCTCTCGCTCACCAGGATGCGATCAGCCGGCACCCGTGGAGCAAGCCCCAAGGTTGTGTCGAGCTTCGTCTCGAACGTCCGCAGGTCGCGATTGTTAATGCCGATTATCCGCGCCCCGATTTCCAGGGCCACATCAAGCTCCTCGGATGTATGCACTTCCACCAATGAAGCCATCCCAAGTTCTTCGGCTAAAGCCATGAACTCGGTAAGCTCCTCCCGGCAGAGCGCGGCGACTATTAACAGAATCGCATCCGCCAGCGCAGCGCGGGCCTCGTAGACCTGGTAAGGGTCAATGATGAAATCCTTTTGCAGAACCGGCAGGCTCACCGCCCGATGTACAGCCTCCAGGTATTCGAGCCGTCCCTGGAAGTATTTCTCGTCGGTCAGGACGGATATGGCCGACGCACCGACCTCCTCATAAGCCGCCGCAATCTCCGCCGGATCGAAGTCCGCCCTGATCAGCCCCCTGGACGGGGATGCCTTCTTGACCTCGGCGATCAATCTTATTTCGGATTTCGGATTTTCCCGCCTTTGGCGGGATCTCCGCGCATGCTGCGGGATGCCGTCCGAAGGCGGCACCGTCCGTAAGGCGGGACGGATTTCGGATTTCCCGTCCGCGATGGCACGAGCGAAGGCGCGGGCGGGCGCGGCGTCCCGGGCGGCCCTTTTCAGGTCTTCGAGGGGCACACGCGCTTTCCGTGCACCGACTTCCGTTCGCTTATCCGCGAGTATTCTGTCGAGGATCAATCTCTACATTACCTCATCACAGGTGCATCGAGAGCCACAAAATGCCCTCACACGTCACGCGCCGCGGAGCACGTATCGCGTATTACGTACTACGCATTACGCACTACGTTTCACGCATTGCTGGCCAACTTCTGGCTCAGCTTCCTGAGGCCGTTCAGCGCGGCGAGGGCCTTCCCGCTGTCAATCGAGGCTGCGGCGAGGGCGATCCCCTCCTGGTAGGACTCGGCCTTCCCGGCTACCTTGAGCGCCGCCCCGGCGTTCAGCGCCACGATATCCCGCGCGGGGCCTGGTTTCCCCGCGAGAAGCTCTTCCAGGATACGCGCGCTCTCCGTCGGGTCTTCGCCCTGGCTCAAATCTTCATAACGAGCGGTCCGCAGGCCGACGTCCTCAGGCGAAATTTCGTATGTCGTCAGCGCCCCGTCCCGAAGCTCGGTTATCTTCGTCTTGCCGAGCGTGGACAGCTCGTCAATCCCGTCCAGGCCGAACGCCACAATCGCGCGGTCGCTTCCGAGTTTGCCGAGCACTCCCGCCATTAATTCCGTGAGATGCGGCTCGCAGACCCCGATGAGCTGGCGCTTAGCGCCGGCCGGGTTCGTGAGCGGCCCGAGGATATTGAAAACCGTGCGGATGCCGATCTCCCTTCTCGGCCCGAGCGCATGCTTCATCGAGGGATGGTGCGCGGGCGCGAACATGAAGCCGATCCCCACCTCGTCAACGCATCGGCCGATGCACTCCGGCGACAAAGTGATATTGACACCCAGCGCTTCGAGGACGTCGGCGCTTCCGCACTTGCTGGACATGGCGCGGTTGCCGTGCTTTGCGACGGCGAGTCCGGCCCCAGCGACGACGAAAGCAGCGGCGGTGGAAACATTGAATGTATTCATGCGGTCGCCGCCGGTGCCGCAAGTGTCAATCAAGGCTAAAGGCTCGCACTTCGTGGGAATCTTGACGCTCTTCTCGCGCATTACCCTTGCGAATCCGGTCACCTCGTCCACGGTTTCGCCCTTCATGCGCATGGCGGTGATGAAGCCGGCTATTTGTGCGGGCGTCGCGTTGCCACTCATGATCTCTTCCATCACCGCGGCGGCTTCCTGCTCCGTCAGATCGTGCCCCTCGACGACTTTTCGTATCGCGTCTCTAATCATGCAAACTCCCTTCCCAAAAGCCTCACATCTCCAGGAAATTCCTAAGCAGCTCCTTTCCGTACTGGGTCAGGATTGATTCCGGGTGGAACTGGACTCCCTCGACTGCAAACTCATTGTGCCGAATGCCCATGATCTCGCCCATGTCCGTCTCGGCGGTGATTTCGAGGCACGAGGGCAGGGACGATCGCTCGATTACGAGCGAGTGATACCGCGTGGCCTCGAAGGGGTTCGGCAGGCCGCGGAAGACGCCCTTGCCGTCGTGGTGGATCATCGAGGTCTTGCCGTGCATGAGCCGGTCGGCCTGAACGATGTTGGCGCCGAACGCACAGCCGACGCTCTGGTGGCCCAGGCACACGCCGAGGATCGGCGCCTTTCCGGCGAAGTGCCGGACTACCTCGACGGAGACGCCCGCCTGCTTCGGCGTGCCGGGGCCCGGCGAGATGACGATTCTATCCGGCTTCAGGCGCTCGATCTCTTCAACGCTGATCTTGTCGTTCCGGTAGACCTGCAACTCCTCGCCCATCTCGCCGAGATACTGGACGAGGTTGTAGGTAAAGCTGTCGTAATTGTCAATCATCAGGATCATCAGCAGCTCCCCACTCTCGGTGTTCAATTCCCCTCTGGCTGTCCGGCCCCTGGATCCCTTTTTCCCTGGATCCCTGGACCCCTTTGTATCAATCCAGCCCGGCTTCGGCCATTTCGATGGCCTTCAGGAGGGCGCCGGCCTTGTTCATGCACTCGCGGTGCTCGTTCGCCGGCACGGAATCGGCCACGATCCCGGCGCCGGCCTGCATATACGCCACATTGTCCTTTACCAGGATCGTGCGTATTGTGATGCAGGTATCCATGTTGCCGGAGAAGCTGAAATAGCCGATCGCGCCGCCGTAAGTGCCGCGCTTGGTCGGCTCGAGCTCCTCGATTATCTCCATCGCCCTGATCTTCGGCGCGCCGGACAAAGTGCCCGCCGGGAACGTTGCCCTCAGCACGTCGAACTGGTCCTTCCCTTTGGCGAGCCGCCCCCGGACGTTTGAAACTATGTGCATCACATGCGAGTATCGCTCGATGACCATCAGCTCATCTACGTCCACAGTGCCGTATTCGCAGACGCGGCCGATGTCGTTGCGCCCCAGGTCAACCAGCATAATGTGCTCGGCGCGCTCCTTCTCATCGGCGAGCAATTCTTTCTCCAGCGCCAGGTCCTCCTCCTCGGTCTTCCCTCTGGGGCGCGTGCCGGCAATCGGCCTCGTGGTGACCACGCCGCGGTCTTCGGTTACGAGGATTTCAGGCGACGAGCCGATCAGCTTTATGTCGTCGTAGGAGAGGTAATACATATAAGGCGATGGGTTCACCGAGCGCAGGGCTCTGTATACATCGAATGTGTCTGCTTGAAGGGGAGCAGAGAGTCTCTGCGAGAGCACGACCTGGACGATATCGCCAGCCTTGATGTACTCTTTGGCCGCGAGAACCGCCTTCTCATACTCCTGCTGGGTCATATTCGACGCGGCAGTTACGTTTTTCGCTTTGCGGCTTGCCTGCTCTTTCGGAGGCGCAGTGCTTTGTCGGAGACGCTCGACTATCTCATCTATCTTCCCAATCGCCAAATCGTACGTTGTTCCCGGATCAGATCCGACCTCCGGATTACAAACTATCTTCATCCGATGCTTCAGATGGTCGAACACTACCAGGATATCCGTAAAGATGAAGAAGCAATCCGGCAAATCCAGATCGTCGGTCGTGTCGTCGGGAAGCTTCTCGAAGAAACGCACCGTGTCGTAGCCGATGTATCCGACGGCGCCGCCGCAGAAGCGCGGGAGGTCCGGATCGTCCACCCACTTGTATCGGCCCAGCAGGTTCTTTAGGACGTGGAGCGGATCCTGGCCGTTCTCGAGGCGAATCTTGTCCGCTCGCCAGCGCTCGACAATCTGCACGTCCCGTCCCTTGCTCTTGAAAACGAGGAATGGGTCGGTGCCGAGGAACGAGTATCTTGCGAGGCGCTCTCCACCCTCCACACTTTCCAGGAGGAATGAATATTTGCCGCATGCGATCTTCCTATAGGCGGAAACCGGCGTCTCCATGTCTGCCAGGATCTCCCGGTAGACGGGAACCAGGTTTCCCAACTGCGAGCGGCGGACGAACTCTTCTTTGCTCGGATAGTACATGGCTTCGAGCGCTCCTCTTTGGACTGAACGAACCTTCTTCGGGCTTCCGCTGTGGAATGTGAGCGCATTGTAACAGAAAGCACCCATCCTGGTCAACGTCTGGTCATTCAGGGCTTTTGCCAGTACGAGGTTGCATGTGGTAGAATGCCGCGGAGGTGCAGGCATGACATCCAAGGAGCGCATACTCAAGGCGATAAGGCACGAGGAGCCGGACCGCGTACCGCTGAACGTCTGGCTGTACAACGAGGAGGTCGCGGAGCCAATAGCCGCCAGGTACGGAAGCGTGGATGCCTTCTTCGATCAATTCGGGATAGACATGTACACGGTGTTCGCCCCGCTTCCCAGTGTGCTCGAACCCGAGGAGTGCACCGGTGGCAAGCGGCTCGTTCGCGCCGAGGAGCTGGACTCGGTTGTATTCAACGACCCCGCGGACGACAGCCTGTACGATGAGGTGCGGGAGGCTGTTCAGAAGTACGGGGTGGAGCAGCAGCGCGCCGTATTCTGCCAGATAGGCGCGGTATTCGAGACCGCGAGTAACCTTCTCGGCATCGAGGGGCACCTTCTGGGCCTGGGGATGTATCGGGACGCATGCGCCCGGTTCTACCGACGGCTGGCGGAATGGTTCACCATCCAGGCGGGGAAGGTGTGCCCCCTGGGGATAGATGTGCTCCATCTCTCCGACGACTGGGGCCAGAACAACCGGCTGCTATTCTCGCCGAGGGACTGGTGGGAGCTGGTTTACCCGAACGACAAGATGATCGTGGATGTGGGCAAGCGCGCGGGGCTTCCGGTATCCATGCACTCCGACGGCGATATCGGGGCGATCCTCGATGGCGTCGTCCAGATGGGGATAGACATCCTGCACCCCGTCCAGGAAAGCGCCGGAATGGATCAGTTGAAGGTAAAGCAGCGGTACGGGGACAAACTGACCATCTACGGAGGACTGGATATCACCCACATGCTCCCATTTGCCCCTGAGGAAGAGCTTGTTGCGCACGTGAAGGACCGAATGGAGAAGCTCAAACCGGGCGGGGGATTCATCTTCTGCACGGCTCACACCGTCCAGCCGGAGGTCACGATCGAGCGGGTGGAGCTGGCATATCGCGCGGCATTGGAGTATGCCTGGTATTGACGAATGGGAGAATGGGTGAAACGGAGAGTGGGAGAGTTCAAGGCCCTGACCCCTCTTCTCCCATTCCCTCATTCTCCCTTTCTCATGTACCGGCGTAACGATTTCTGCCGCGGAGCGTCTAGACTATGGGAAAGGTATGATTAGGAGGCGTCCGATGAGTACAAAAGCGAGATTTCCGTGGGTTAACGTGTGGATGATCGCATTTTCGGCGGCGGGCATATGGATTACAGTTTCCGGATTCCTGGACGCTGGATCGGAGAATAGAGCACCGTCTTTTCAAGACATAGCCGGGTGGGCCTTGCTGGGAGTGATTCTCCTGGTGGCCTTCTGGCGACTGCCGAAGTCGTTGTTCAGCGGCGAGTATGACGGTGAGCAGATGGTTATGAACGACCTGGGCGGCCTGTACCTTACTGCATGGAGGAAGCTCTGGCGGCAGAGGTGGATACTCCGGCTCTTCGGGCTGGTTTGCCTGATAAATATCTTAGGCGGAGTGATATATAGTCTCGCATGGCACTATTTCCCGGAACAGCTGGCCGCCACCAATGGGTTGAGCATTGGGGCTTATTCGGGAGATTCACCGTTTCAGTACTTTGCTGCCATGCTGCGGCAGGCTTTGGCCAACAGCGTCTATGCGTCCATCTGGCACTTTTTCCCAAGCGTAGGGCTCGACCAAAGCTTGGTCGTTGCTATGCTCTCCTTCGTAGCCACCCTGTTCTTTATTCCGGCGGCCTGGAAGTGGTTGCGAGCGATGGCGGGCGGGTCGCTTGATGCGCGTGAGATAACAGTCATGCGAGGTCTGCTCACCTACCTGACGGTTTTATCAGTGGCCGCAATTCCGGCTCTGATGATGCTTCTCACGCAGTACCATGCTGGCGCTGCGAACCATTGGGGCCGGCGCGTTACGCCAGGTCTGCAATCAATACTTTCGTGGCCCTGGAGCCTGGCTGCGTCAGTAGTTATTGCGCCTATCCTCATTGGGGGCCTGGCGGGATCCCTTCGACGCATTACCGCGCAAGAGACTGTAACGGCGCATACCTTCCTGATAGATGTCGTGCGATTCTTCACGCCGCTGACACGGATCTTTCTGGTCTTCTGGCTTTTCGAAGCTGCTCTTGGCGCCCCTTGGTTCTTCGTAATCGGACGGGACGGAGTGCCCGGGTGGCCGCAAACCTATTCTCAGTTTGCGACGCTGATTTCCACGTTGATCGCGCTGCTCCTGATGTTTGCTCCCTACGCGGTGATAGTCCGAGGAACAGGCGCATGGGGGAGCATCCGCGTGGGGTTTCGAGACTGGATCTCGCACGCGGGCGACGTGGTTTCTTTCGTCGCGCTCGGTATTACCTTCATAACCGTGTTCCTAGTTCTTAGAGACATGGTGACTGTGTGGGTGGCGCCACAATCGCCGCTCACGATGCTCACCGGCGCGGCTGGCACCTTGATCTACGTGTTACTGGCGGCGTTAATGGCGGTGGCCGTGTGGGAGTTCTACTGGCGCATTACCCAGACTGAGAAAGCGGAGGCTCCAGCGAGTTGAATGCTGATGTGAAAAATCTCCATCCTATCCCGGCAGTAGCCGCCGTAATGATCGAGGACGGCAGGATTCTGCTCGTCAAGCGCGCCGCCGAGCCTTCGAAGGGCAAGTGGTCCCTCCCCGGCGGCAGCGTGGAGTGGGGCGAGTCCCTCGTGGATGCGCTCAAGCGCGAGGTGCGCGAGGAAACCGGCCTGGAGATCGAGGTCGAGAAACTCGCCGGAGTATTCGATCTCATCATCAGCGAACCGCCCGGCGTCACCTCTCACCTCCCACTCCTTACTCCTCACTCCTCACTCATCACGCATCACTACATCATCATTGACTACTTCGCCCACCCGACAGGCGGAACGCTCGCTCCCGGCGACGATGCCGACGATGCCCGCTGGGTTCCGATCGAGGAGCTGGATAGGTACGAGCTGTCGAATCACCTGCGCGCCCGCCTGAAGCAGATGGGCGTGATATAGGGGCATCACGCCCGGGCGCCCAGACGCGCGTCCACCAGCATCTGGTGCACTGCCTGGGTGGCTTCGAGGATGTCCGCCTGGCTGACATCGAGATGCGTGACCGCGCGGACCCGCTCGCCGCTGTAGTAGCCCATTCGCACCCCGTAGTCCTTCAAGCGGTCGGTAAACTCCCTGGCCGTCATGCCGGTTCCCTCAACGCGGAAGAAGACCATATTCGTCTCGACGTTGGCCGGGTTTATGTCAATGCCTTCCTCGTCCGCGAGGCGCTCGGCCAGAAGCCGCGCATTCGCATGGTCTTCCGCAAGGCGATCCACATGGTGCTCGAGGGCATAGAGCGCGCCAGCCGCGATTATCCCCGCCTGCCTCATCGCGCCGCCGAAAACCTGCTGACACCGCCTGGCTTCCTTGATGAACTCCTTGTTCCCTGCAAGCACTGCGCCGACTGGAGCGCCAAGCCCCTTCGAGAAGCAGAGTGTCACCGAGTCCACCGGGTACGAGTACTCCCTCGCCGAGATTCCGCTGGCTGTGACTGCGTTCATCAGCCGCGAGCCGTCCATGTGCACGCCCAGCCCATGCCGTCGGGCGATATCCGAAACTGCCATAAGCTTCCCCATCGGCCAGATCTTTCCTCCGCCCAGGTTATGCGTATTCTCCACCGAAACGAGGCGCGTGCGAGGGAAATGTGGATCATCCGGCCGGATCGCCGCCAGGACATCTTCCTCAGCGAAGACACCCCTGTCCCCGTGAACCGGGTAAATCATGGCGCCCGACAGCAATGCCGGCGCGCCGCCCTCGAAGTGGAGCGCGTGCGACAGCCGGTCCATGATTATCTCATCGCCCGGCTGAGCGTGAACCTTGAACGCGATCTCGTTCGCCATGGTCGCGGAAGGGAGAAAGAGCGACGCATCCTTCCCCAGCACTTCGCAGATGGCATCTTGCAGGCGGTTTACGGTTGGATCCTCGCCGCGCTGGGAATCGCCGACCTCCGCCTCGGCCATGGCCGCTCTCATTTCCGGCGTGGGCAGCGTCACGGTATCGCTTATCAGGTCAATCATTTTTGGCGCACCTCGGCATTGATTTTACCATAGTATATACCCGGCGGCGGAAGTGTAAAAGCCTGGGCCTCGGTCGAGCATGCTCAACCTTGCAATGCCCTGTGAAATCTGGTATTCTTGGAGGCGTGTACGCTCAGGGCCTGGTATGCCGTGCGAATGAATTTGTGCGCAAGTAAAGCGTCTGCCGCCTTTCCAACCGCACATCGGCGGGATATCTCATTATCCAGCATCTTGTGGTTAACCTTATGAAGCCGGAACGCGGATCAGTTGGAATCGTCGAAACTAAATACTTCACGTCCGCGGAGCCGCCGAACGAGATGGTGCTCGAATGCGGGCGCAAGCTCGGGCCGATCACGCTCGCCTACGAGACTTACGGCGAGCTAAGCGAGACCAGGGACAACGCCATTCTGGTCGTCCACGCGCTCTCAGGGGACGCCCACGCGGCCGGCTACAACAGTCCCGATGATGAAAAGCCTGGCTGGTGGGACATCATGATCGGCCCCGGCAAGGGGCTGGATACCGATAAGTATTTCATCATCTGCTCGAACATCATCGGCGGGTGCAAGGGATCCACTGGGCCTAGCTCGATCAATCCCGGAACGGGGCGGCCCTACGGCCTCACATTCCCGGTCGTCACGATCAAGGACATGGTGAATGTCCAGAAAGCCCTTCTCGACCACCTGGGCATAGATAGTCTGCTCTGCGTGATCGGCGGCTCCATGGGGGGTATGCAGGTTCTGCAGTGGGTGGTCAGCCACCCGGAGATGGTGCGGCTTGCGGTTCCCATCGCTACCACCAGCCGGCTGTCGGCCCAGGCGATTGCCTTCGACGAGGTGGGCAGGCAGGCGATCATGTCCGACCCGGACTGGATGGACGGAGACTATTACGGGAAGACTATCCCGCACGGGGGACTCTCCATCGCCCGGATGATAGGCCATATCACCTACATGTCCGACAAGTCCATGCACGACAAGTTCGGCCGCAAGCTCCAGGACAAGGCCGAATACGGGTATGACTTTGTAACCGACTTCCAGGTGGAGAGCTATCTGCGCTACAGGGGCGACAGCTTCGTAAAGAGGTTCGACGCCAACTCCTATTTGTATATCACGAAGGCAATGGACTACTTCGACCTGCCTGAGGCGCACGACTCGCTGAGACAGGCGTTTGCCGGGGTGCGGACGAAATTCCTGGTTATCTCCTTCTCATCCGACTGGCTGTTCCCATCCTACCAGTCGAAGGAAATCGTCAGCGCCCTTAGATATAACAACATAGATGCGATATATATGGAAATTCAATCCGACTACGGGCACGACGCGTTCCTCCTGGAATCCGAGCAACTCGGCAGTCTAATCTCCAACTTCCTGGAGCACGGGCGAAACAGGACATAACACATGGCGGTGGAAGAGACCAAACTGGATCAAGACGGCACGGTCGTGCATCTGGCTCCCGAGCACAAGCTCATCATCGGCCTGGTCGAGGAGGGGAGTCGGGTCATGGACCTTGGCTGCGGTGGAGGCGACCTGCTCAAGGCGCTTAAAGTTCTGAAGAACGTCAGGGCTGAGGGCATAGAGCTGTCGGAGGAGTACATCCAGGCGTGCGTGGCGAAGGGATTATTCAACATCCACCACGGCGACCTGGACGAGGGCCTGGCGGACTACGCCGACAAGTCCGTTGACTATGTGGTGCTCACGAACACCATTCAGGTGCTGCACCGTCCGCTGTTCCTTATTAAGGAAATGGCGAGGGTGGGGAAGAAGTGCATCATCAGCTTTCCGAACTTCGGCCACTGGTCAATCAGGTTCCAACTGCTGCTGAAAGGGCGCATGCCGAAAAGTCCCAGGCTCCCCTACGAATGGTACGATACGCCGAACATTCACCTGACGACAATCGCCGACTTCCATGATTTCTGCCGGATAGCCGGGCTGAAGATACTGAAAGAGATTCTCCTGTGCACGACCAGCGAAGGGCAAAGCAAGGTAGTGCGTTTCCTGCCAAATCTGTTCGCCGACGCCGCGATCTTTATGGTCGAGGAACGGAGTCGCGGCGCGTGATACGTATCGCGTAAAACGTAATTCCAGATACTGAGGACTGGCGACTCACGACTAACCACTGGCCCAGAGCATTCCCTGCCTGACGATTTCCTTGACCTCCGGCACATCGAAGTCCTTCGCAGCGTGGCCGAGCGAGGTATAAAAGACGCGCCCCTTGCCGTACGTCCGCTTCCAGACGACAGGCATAACGCAGCCCTCGATCCACGGGATGTGCTCGCCGCTGAGTGTGGTGGCAGCCAGAACCTCGTTCGAAGGATCAACGTGCATATAGTATTGCTCGGATGCCATTTTGAAATCGCCGATTCCGGCAACGATCGGGTCGCCGGGCTTGATTATATTCACCATATACTCGACGGCGCCGCCGGGATGCTCGACCCACTGGCCGCCGACCATGAACTGATAGCCCGTGTTATTGCGGAAGGAGTCGCCCATGCCGCCGTGCCAGCCTGCGATGCCGACTCCGCTCTTCACCGCCTCCAGCAGCCCATTTTCCTGCTCGCCGGTGATGCTGCCCATCGTCCAGACCGGCACGATGAGGCTGAGGGACTTCATTTTGGCCTCATCGAGATAGGCATCCAGCGTGTCGGAGATCTCGACCTTAAAGCCCTCGCGCTCCAATATCGGCGCGAAAACCTCGACACACTGCTTCGGCTCGTGGCCTTCCCAGCCGCCCCAGACCATCAGCGCTGACTTCATGTTCCGCCTCCGTTTCGATGTGGGATGCCCGTCCTCGCCTGGGCGAGGAACGGCGCTTCGGCGAACAGGTTAGCACACATCCGGCGCCGGGTGCAACATGGCGTAGGGGCGAGGTTACCTCGCCCCTACCAGAAAACCTGCATCCTTGATCGAACGCCTATTTGTTCCGCGAAATCTCGATCACGGTGTCCTTGCCGGGCGCGACTTTCACGATCCTCTTCATCCTCCACAAATCCTCGGTGGCCTCGTATCTGCCCTCGAAGCGTTCGCACCTCAGCACAGCCTCGACTTCATATACCCCCGGCGGCACCAGGACACGCGCCTCGCGCACAGGATCGCCGAACAGGTGTCGTACTTTCCCCCAATACGGCCCTTGGGAGTCTTCCAGGACAGGCTTCTTGCTGCCGCGCCTGCTGATCTTGTAGCCAACCCAGGGGTATCCGGGCATCCGGTCGCTCGCGGTTTCCTTGAGCTGGAAAACTACAGCCTCGCTCGTCCTCAGCTTCACGGTGGTTTTCGTGGTCTGCCCAGGCTTGACATCGAATGGCACGGGCGCCGCGGTGTGCTTATCCCGGGCCAGCGTGTAAACCTTGTATCGCCCCGGCGGCAGGCTGCTGAACCTCGCGGTACCCTCAGCGGAGATGTCGAGGCCGGCCGAGCAGCTCCCACCCGAACACGAAGCAACCTTCTTCGCGTCCGGGTAAAATAGAAATCCCCAGCTGTTTACGCGTACAGGGTAGATTTCGGCCATCGGCGCGCCGGTCTTCGCATTTTGAACGGTAATCTCCGCCGAGCCAAGCCGAGGGACACGGACGATCACGTTCTCCCTTTTCTCATCCTTTTTCAGGCGGAATATGGCACATGGAATCCTCGATGCCGCCGTTCCCTCCGGTTCCAACGCGATGAGCGCTTCACCATCGGGCAGGTTCTTGACCTCGAAGCGGCCGGCGGCGTCTGTCTTTACATTACGCTTGTGGAACCATATGGGCTCAGTGTGCTGCCAATACCAGCCCGGGCCCCAGTTGAAATACTCCCGTTCGTTCTGCCTGATGCAGACACTCACCTCGGCGTTGGCCAACGGTTTTCCGGTCTTGCGGTCGTACGCCGTGCCGGAGATGGAGGCGCCGGGGAGCGCCGGATCGAGGCGGTTTACCCCCGGCTTTACAACCGCGGCAAATCCCCCTTTGATCTGGTCGGGATCGGTCCAATCCCCCTTGTATGTGGTTATTCTGTATTTGCCTGCTTTGTGAATGGGGATCCGGTAGTTTCCGCTCTCGTCAGTCTTGCCTACTGCGACGAAGTAATGCTTACACTCCGGATAGACCAGGAAGTAAGCATCCGCCAGCGGCGTTCCCCTGAAAGTAACCGTGCCCCTGATCTCGGCTTCCTCCGGCCTATTCCAATTCACCTCGTATGTCTGCCCGGCGGCGACCCTGGCGTGGTGAATTCTCGCCGTTCGGTGATCTTTATCATCCCGCATCACCTGGAACTCGCCGGGAGGCAGGTCGGTAACCTGGAACTTGCCGCTTGCATCCGTCTCGGCCCAGCCGTAAGTGATCCCGTAGTCGGCGGACTTGACATCCACCCCTACGCCCGGAAGCGGCTTGCCGGAATCGTCGGCCACCGTGCCCGTGATCGTTGCCCCCTTCGACATGGCTGCCTTAACGGGTTGGTGGATGTTAACCTCACCCAGGAATATTTTGCCGTATCCGGCTTTCTCAAGGATGACGGCGGCTCGCTTGGCTGGAATATTTTTGATCGAGAACCGGCCCTGGGCGTCCGTCCGCGTCGTAATCTGATCCTCGGGCTCCGCGAACCATCTCCAACTGAAGGAGCTCATTCCGTGCCTGGAAATGTCAATCGCCGTCACCAGCACTCCCTCGATTCCCTTGCCGGTGCCTTCTTCGACAACCCGGCCTCTCAGTATGGGCGCCGGTCGGAGCTTGAACTTCACCGCGGTGTAGTCTATTTCGGAGGAGGGCTTGACAGCGACATTGCCAATGACTTCTCTGGTGTAGCCCGGCGCCTCTGCGATCACCATATGCGGATCGCCTATTGCCAGCCCTGACAGTGTAAACCTGCCATCAGGAGAGCTGAAGCTCGTGCCCCGGCTGGAGAAATCGACGGATATCTTGAACTGCTTGATTGGGCGGCCGGTAGCCGCGCTCAGCACCGTGCCGGAGATTTGTCCCGGCTGCAGGAGCGTGATGACGTGATCCTTCCTGTCCACCTCGAGCGCCATGCGATCAATGTCGGAATATCCTTCGGCATAAGTCTCGATGAATATCCGGCCGGCCGGGAGGTTGTCCAGCCTGAAGCGTCCTTTCTTATCGGAAGTTGCTTTATGCTCTACCCACCTGTATGCGGATTCACCGCAGAAGCCCATGCGGGCCATTTCGTCAGACTCGACCGATATTGACACCCATACGCCTTCGATGGGATTACCATTGATGTCCACGATTTTCCCCTCGAGCGAGTGTCCGGGCTTCATTACGAGGTCGGCTTTTGCGTCTATATCCGCCTCGACGAACTTGAAGGCCGGAGCGAATCCCTTGGCCTGCGCTGCTACGATGTTCTCTGTGGTGTCAACGCGCTTTAGCGTGTACTCCCCGTTTTCGTTCGTCTTGGTTGTTTTGTAGCCGGCATAGCAATCCGAAAAGCCGTATGCCACCAGGGCGCCCTTGATCGGCGTGCCGTCCTCGCGCGTGACGCGGCCGGATACGCTGCGGAACTTGACCGGCGCGAGCCGGAAGTCCACCGTCACCTCGCGCTGCCCAGGAGGGAAGACAATGCCCTCTTTCGAGTCGCTCTTATAGCCCTCGGCGCCTGCGCAGACTTCCACTCGCGCATTGGGATCGTATCCGGGAAGCGAGTACTCCCCGTTCGCGTCGGTTTTCACTCTTTGGGAATGGAAGTACGTGAGTTGCGCGCCGACGCTTGCTCCCGCAATCGGCTCGCCCTTCTCGTTTGTGATCTTGCCCTTAATGGTCCCGCCGGGCTTGGTCTCGAAGAGTATTTCAAGGGTGTCCCGGCTGGCAACGTCAACGTGCACTATCGGCCGGTAGTAGCCTTCCTTGACCGCAATCATGGTGTGACTCCATTTTGGCAGAACGAAGCTGAAGGTTCCACCCGCGGCCGTTTCCGCATGGTCGCCGTCGCGAGTCAGGATTCGCACGCCGCTCACCGGCTGGCGGTTCGTCTTATCAATTACCCTGCCGCGCACCAGGCAGCCCGGCTTCAGGGTTATCTCGAGCGGGCCTTTTACTGTGCCATCCGCCCTCACGTGGACTAGAGCCTCGCTGTAATCAAAGTAGACCAACGTCCCCCGCACAGCCTGGAGGTGGTACTCGCCCTGTGGAAGCTCCATCTTGAACTGGCCGGATGTATCGGCGGTCGCCGTGCCGTAGACCTTGTAGTCCCCCCGGTAGGGGGTTCTGGCCTCGACGGACGCACCCGCGGCGGGGGAGCCATCGGGCATGAGCACCTTCCCGACCACCGGATAGGTTGTGCCTTGCTGGTCCGGGCTTGCCCATGTGCTCGAACCCATGTTTGGCAACAGCAAAGCGCACATGACGCTCGCGACCAGCACGAACAGTAAACGCAGCTTGTGTTTTCCCTTATAAAGGTTAGCCTCGCTTACCAAGCGTTCCATTTGTAAACCTCCGTAATGTTATAGGGCGGTTGGTAGATCGAATAGCGGTACACGCGGTCTTCGCCGGCCGCGTGCAGCAAACCTACGGTTCTTCGAAGGGGTGTCCTTCGCGAATGGTAAGATCGCCGCCGCCGGGTATATAGCCTTCCCCGCGCAGGCGGGCTTGCGCGTAGCCATTCCCATTTCGAGGGATATCCGCGACATCGAAGCGAGGAGCGCCAGTCGGCTGGATGTCCTCATCAATGTCCCTGTACACGATCACTTCGTGGAATTGGTAACGTTCCTGTTCGGCCGGGGTTGGGGGAATCGTCTTTCCGCGCGGTAGTTTCAGCCTCCGTGCGATTGCCTTGCCACCATGCGGCTTGGTTGAGCCTGGCGCGCCTCTGAGTTCATCCGGGCGGTCCCTTGGCCGTTGAATCGCCATCCGCTCGGTTGGGGAATTCGGGGTCTGCGCCGCTTCACGGGATCGAGTCGGCGTCGGCGCTCGCTCTGTAAACAGGAGCAGGGCGATGACACAGCACGCCACCAGCGCCCCTGCAAACGCGAGGACGGGCCTCAGCCGCCTCTGCGGCCTTACGAGCCTGGCATACACGGCCTGCCTGGGGTCGGGGCATTGGACCTCGCGCAGGGTAGCTAAGCCAATTGCAGCGGCGGAAAGCGCATCGAACGAGGCCCGGCAGGCTTCGCATTCGCCGAGATGACGGCGGAGCTTCGGTGGCATGGAGCCGTTTACCGCCGCCTCCCAGATTAGATTCTCGAATTCCTTGCAGCACGACATCTCCATCACATCCGTTCATATGCCTCGCGGAACAATCTCGTCGCCCGCGCAAGCCTTGACCGACTGCTCTCCACAGAGCAGTCGAGTATGGCTGCGATCTCCCCGTGGCTTAGCTGCTCGACATGCTTCAGCACGATCAAGAGTCGGTCGTTCGGCGACAACTGAGCGAGCGCCTTCTGGACTCGGCCTGCCAGCTCGACGGCCAGCAGGCGCTCCTCCGGGTCTCCATCGGGTGACGCGGAAGCCAACTCCAATTCGGCGTGCGTTTCCTCCGGCCTTCTCGCAGCCCGGCGAAGTTTTGTTACACATAGGCGCGCCGCGATAGAGTAAACCCACGTGCCGAAGGACGCATCCCCGCGGAACCGGCGCAGCCCACGATAAGCGCAGAAGAAAGTTTCCTGCTGAACGTCTTCGGCATCCTCACGGCTGCCCAGCATTCGCAGGGCGAGTCGGTAAACCGGCTTCGCGTGGCGAAGGACGAGAGCATCGAATGCTGTTGTATCGCCGGCCGCCGCCTCTCTCACAAGTTGGGGCTCGTTGTCGCTTATCGCAGCCATGCCTGACATTGCGGGATCTCGCATACCTATTGGCTTAGTCGTCGCGGGCGGCATAAACGTGAAAACCGCGAAAGGGTGTTATGGCAGGGGCAATCCGCCGCGGCGGATCGCCCTCAGGACTCACGAAGGCAGTCGCCGGCGCCTTATCCGCGCGGCGCGGACATTGTAGCAATTCGGCGGCGCATAGCCGAATTTCCTGCGGGCCAGGCTTTCCCAAGACTTGCGGGATGCAGGCCGGATGCAATATAATAAGGTGATTCCCACACGGGGTTTTTTTCGCGTTCAACGGAGGACGGAAAGAGGAACCATGGCAACGGAGATATCCAATCTGGACAAAGCGCGCAGGGCATATCAGCCCAAGCTGCCGAGAGCGCTGCGCTCGCAGAACATCAAGATCGAGTTCGGAGCGCCGACCGAGCCGGCAACCGACAGGGAAGAGATCGAGAGCCTGTTCCCGAAGACCCACGGCCAGCCGGTCGTGAGGGTCGTCGAGGGCGACGGCAACCTCAGCACGGCGCCGTTGAAGGTCGGCGTGGTTCTCTCCGGCGGCCAGGCGCCGGGCGGGCACAACGTCATCGCCGGGCTGCTCGACGCCCTCAAGGCCGCGAATAAGGACAGCAAATTGTACGGCTTCCTCAAAGGCCCGGGCGGCGTGATTAATTGCAGGTACAAAGAGCTGACCGCCGACTTCATTGACGAGTACCGGAACACCGGCGGCTTCGATATGATAATGAGCGGCCGCGACAAGATCGAAAGCCCCGAGCACCTGGACGGCTGCTGCAAGAATTTCGAGGAGCTGGGACTCGACGGCCTGGTGATAATCGGCGGCGATGACTCGAACACGAATGCCGCGGTCCTCGCCGAGTACCTGAGAGCCAGGGGGTCGAAGACCGGCATAATCGGCGTTCCGAAGACGATTGACGGCGACATGAAGAACGAGCAGATCGAGGCGTCGTTCGGCTTCGACACGGCATCGAAGGTTTACGCGGAGCTGATCGGCAATATCTGCCGCGATGCGACTTCCGCCGTGAAGTACTGGCACTTCATCCGCTTGATGGGCCGGGCCGCCAGCCACGTGACGCTGGAATGCGCGCTGCAGACGCATCCGAATATCACGCTGATCTCCGAGGAGGTCCAGGCAAAGGGCACGACGCTCGAAGAGATCGTGGATTACATAGTGGATGTGGTCGTGAAGCGCGCCGAGGCCGGCAGGAACTACGGCATCCTACTGGTTCCCGAAGGACTGGTGGAGTTCATCTCGGACATCAAAACTATGATTGACGAGCTCAGCGCAATCCTGGGCCGGGACGAGGAGTACATCCGCGAGCTGCCGGACCACTCCGAGCGAGTCCAGTATCTGAGCGCCGAACTGAGCGAGGCGAGCGCGAAGGTATACAATTCCCTGCCCGTGGACATCCAGGAAGTCCTGCTGAAGCGCGACAGCCACGGGAACGTCCCGCTCTCGCAGGTCGAGACCGAGCGGCTGCTGATTGATCTGGTGTCCGACAAGATCAGGTTCCTGAAGGCTCACGGCGGCAAGGATTTCGTGAAGTTCAGCCCGCTTTCGCACTTCTTCGGCTACGAGGGCCGGTGCGCCGCTCCGTCGAACTACGACGCGGACTACACCTACTCGCTGGGCTGTGCCGCCGCGCAGCTCATCCGTGCCGGCCTGACCGGCTACACCGTGTGCGTCCGGAATACCACGAGGCCCTCGGACGAATGGGTTGCAGGCGGAGTGCCGGTCACGATGATGCTGAACATGGAGGTTCGGAAGGGCAGGCAGGTGCCGGTGATTAAGAAGGCGCTGGTGGACCTGGACGGCGCGCCGTTCGGGATATTTGCTGCGAACCGGGAGAAATGGGCGCTGAACGACGAGTACATCTTCCCCGGCCCGATCCAGTACTTCGGCCCCCAGGAGGTCTGCGACACCCCGACGATGACGCTTGCGCTGGAAAAGGGTGCGGTCTGATGTTTCCCGCCTGTGGACGGGATCCCGCAGTATGCGGGAAAAGCATCAGGCTACGTGATATAAGCATGCTGAATCGCCCGCAGCATCAGCTTGCTTTAGCATGCTTGACCGACCTGGCCTGACGCTTTAACGTCAGGGGGCCCGCATGGGCAAAACGGCGTCCGAGACACCGCCGACTTCGAGCAAAAACTTGCAGGCCCGCGGGATTGGAGATCCCACCTTGCCAATCAGGGCCGGCAAACCCAGCCCTAACCAGGCAGCAGCCCCTATGGGCGGATCAGCCGCCCGGTTCTTGGAGCCGGACATCCCTCCAGCGGCAGATGACGCCGTCAACCCAGATGTCAACGGCTATATATGCGAGCCAGAGGAATCCAGCAAAGGCAATTATGAAGGATACCAGCACCGGGCGATCAGCTATGTCGGCTACGGCCCCCCAGATCGCCTCGGCCTGGCTGACCAAATCCCAGGTATTGAAGCGCAGGATCAAACCCAGGTACACGCCGACCGACATCAGCAGAAAGAACGGCAGTCCCCAGACCCACATGGTCGCCCCTCTTTCCCTAAGCAAGCGAGAAACCGGCCTAATGGCGAGAGTAAAGGTGATTAGCCCCATGCCGCTAAAGCACAAGTAGAACAAGGCATACATCATCAGCTTGAGCGCCGCGCCGCTGTCCGCCTGCCATCGCTCGTAGAGACCCAGGTAACCCACGGTATCGAGGAAATGCCGCCATTCGGTCAGCAGGTAGCAGGTATTCGGCAGGAAGGCAAGCCAGGCGATCACAAGAACGGTTGTAGCCGCCTTGGCAAGTATTCGCAGACGCACACCCGGCCGTCGGGCCAGCCGGTAGATTGCGTAGGCGAGCACGACCGGAGTAAGCGCGAGAAATATGTTCCAGGCTACCCAGTACAATCCTCTAATCAGCATGATTTACAATACGCAAACCAACACAGCAAAGTTTCCGCCGGCTTCCTAAGCCCACCGCCCGGCAAATGAACGGACGGGGTTGGCCCGCCACTGCCTCCATGTTCGGGAGGGATTTGGAATCCGTCCCGGCTTACTGTCCGCTCCTGAGGAGCGAATTGATGTCTATGATGACTCCGCCGCTGGCACCGGAGACGGTCGGCACGTGGCCGTCCCATTTCTCGATCCATTCCCTGGCAAGCACCTTGGAGCCGCCCTGGGCTTGAAGCGCTGCTGCGTTCAACTTCGCCGCCTCGGCTGCACCCCTCGCTCTGGTAACGGCCGTCTGACGCTCAAGCTCGGCCTTCTGAAGAATGTATCTCTGCTTTTCGGTTTCCTGCTGAGCGACCTGCTTAGCCTCAATTGCACTCTTGAAATCGGGAGAAAATTCGAAGTTGGTTATAGATAACCCCATAGGCTCTACGATGAGGTCGTAAGGCTCCAGTCGCCTCGTAATGTCCACCTCGACCTCTGCCTTGACCGCTGCTCTGTTCTTGATCAACTCCTCGGCGGTAAACTTGGCGGTGACCATTTTGATTGATTCCTGGACTGCCGGATCAATAATCCGTGCCTTATACTCCATCCCTATGCGCCGATAGAGATCGGCCGCCTTGGACGGATCCACATGGAAGTTGAGAGCGAGCGCCGTCGTGACGACCTGGAGATCCTTCGATGCTGCAGAGGCGTCACACGACTCCTTCTGCGTTCTGACTTCCATGCGCTGGACTGAGTGCACGTAAGGGATGATCAGGTGGATTCCCTCCGACATGGTTCCCCGCACGGCTTCAAAGCGCAGAAGCACCCCTCGGTAACCGGCCGGAATGATTACGATCGTTGATGCCAGCAGCCCGCCGGCGATCATGAGAATAGCAACAATACGCGCAGCCCAGGCCCAGGGCCTGAGATTGATTTTCTCGCTGGTTTCGGTGTGAAACCGGCCGAGCATAAAAGAGAAAACAATCAAGACTAACCCAAACCAAACAGCCCCCATTGCACGTTCCTCCTGAAAAAGATTCTTCTAACGATTGAGACCCGGTTGACGCAAAGAAGTTGCGGTGAGCGGGACTCCAATGAAGAATTATACGCCCGGGGTTAATTCACCTCTGATGCAGCACCGGTATCCTTTAGGCCCGGGTTGACCTCTCCCGCCGGCTATGCTATCCTTGATTTACCCGGTATGTGTCCCTCGATTTGGTTGGTTTTGCCGATGTCCCGCTTCGACGCGGGGGCATTTACCACCTGCTTACCGCATAATCCGGGGTAAACAGACGGGCTTGCTGTTTATGTCGAGGAATCAGGAGTGACTTGATGCCAGGTATGGTGGGGATCATTCTCGCTGCGGGGAAGGGCACTCGGATGAAATCGAAGCTTCCGAAGGCCCTGCACCTCATCTGCGGCAAGCCGATGACACGCTACGTCATAGACGCCTGCAAGGATAGCGGCGTCGAGGATTGCATAGTCGTAATCGGCCATGGCGCCGAGCAGGTACGCGAGGGTCTCGGCAGCGACGTCAGGTACGTCGTGCAGGAGCAGCAGCTCGGCACAGGCGATGCCTGCAAGCGGGCTGTCGCGCTGTTGGGTGAGAGCGATCTGGATGTCCTGGCGCTTGCGGGAGATACACCGCTTGTAAGCCCGGAAATCCTGAAGCGGCTGGCCGGCGAGCATCGGTCGTCAGGCGCGGATGCCACTGTGCTTACCGCCGTCCTCGATGACGGGGGCCAGTACGGGCGCATTCTCCGCACCCCGGATGGATCGGTTCGCGGCATCGTCGAGGCCAAAGATGCCTCGTCGGAGGAGCGGCAAATCCGCGAGATCAACACGTCAATATACTGCTTCAAGCTTCCCGTTCTTCGGGATTGCCTCGCTCGGATCACTCCTGCAAACGCGCAGGGCGAATACTATCTCACCGACGCGATCGGTCTGATGGCGGCGGATGGACGCAAGGTAGCCGCGGTCGTCTCCGGGGATTCTGACGTTGTTTTAGGAATTAACCACCGTGCGGATTTGGCGCACCTGGCCGGCATCGTCAGGTCGCGGATTCTCGAGCGGCTGATGCTGGACGGCGTCACGCTTATTGATCCCTCTTCCACATACGTGGACTTCGACGCTCGTATCGGGCCGGACACGGTGATCCATCCCCAGACGGTTATAGAAAAGGGGAGCGTAATCGGCGAAGGGTGCACGATCGGCCCATCCACCCGCCTGGTGAACGCCAGGCTGGGGAACGAGGTGACAGTGCTATTCTCCAACATAGCGGACAGCATCGTTGGCGACGGCACGAGGATCGGGCCCTTCGCAAATATACGGCCGGGCTGCCGGATCGGGAAGAAAGCTAAAATCGGCGACTTCGTCGAGGCCAAGAATGCGGAAATCGGTGATTCCGTATCAATGTCCCATCTGACGTATGTAGGCGATGCAGTTGTCGGGGAGCACACGAACATCGGGGCTGGATCCATTACCTGCAACTACGATGGCTTCGCGAAGCACCGCACGATTATTGGAAGGAATGTCTTCATAGGCTCGAATGTCACCATGGTAGCGCCGGTCGAGATCGGCGATGGCGCGCTGGTCGCGGCGGGTTCCGTGGTGACTGAGAATGTTCCGGGCGACTCTTTGGCGATCGCCCGATGCAAGCAGACAGTGAAGGAAGGCTGGGCCAAACGACGGCGTGAGCAGAAGGGACAGGGAGGATAGAAATGCCGAAGCAGGACAACTTACGGGTATTTGCCGGTAATTCGAACCCCAGGCTGGCCGAGAGCATCGCCCGCGAATTGGGACTCAGTCTCGGCAAGATGGTAGTCTCCAGGTTCTCGGATGGTGAGATACGGGTCAAGCTGGATGAAAGCGCCAGGGGCATGGATGCGTTCATCGTGCAGTCAACCTGCTGCCCCGTCAACGAGAACATCATGGAATTGCTGATTATGCTTGATGCTTTCCGGCGGGCGTCCGCCGAGCGCATCACCTGTGTCATCCCTTACTATGGATACGCCAGGCAGGACAAGAAGGTCAAGCCCCGCGAGCCGGTGACTGCAAGACTGGTGGCCGACTTGCTGATCGTCGCGGGTGCAAGCCGTATTCTGGCCGTGGACCTGCATGCCGAGCAGATCCAGGGGTTCTTCGACATTCCCGTGGACCACCTGCCTGCCGCACCGATAATCGCCAACCACCTCACTAATAGGGGACTGAGCGATGGAAATACGGTAGTGGTGTCTCCCGATGTTGGGGGTGTTGTGAGGGCCAGGGTGCTTGCGGAGATGCTTGGGGCTCCGATAGCCATCATTGCAAAGCGGCGGCCGGAGCCGAACCATGCTGAAGTTATGGAAATCATCGGCAATGTCGAGGGCAAGATTGCCGTAATGATTGATGACATAATTGATACCGGCGGTTCCATAACGCACGGTGCGTTCGCGTTGATGGAACGCGGCGCGAAGAAGGTTTACGCGTGCTGCACTCATGCGGTGCTCTCGGGGGATGCGGCAGCGCGCCTTGAAGTAGCTCCCATCGAGGAAATAGCGGTCACCGATACGATACCTCTTGGGCCGGAAAAACAGAGCGGCAGGATCACAGTTCTCTCTGTGGCGTGTCTCCTAGCGGATGCCATCGGCAGGATACACAGAGATCAGTCGGTGAGCGAACTGTTCAAAGAGTATTGTTAGAGTGAAGCTTATCGTCGGTTTAGGAAATCCTGGGAGAGAATACCAGGGGACAAGGCACAATGTTGGGTTTGCCGCAATTGACATTCTTGCTCGGCGGCACGGCATACACGTCAGGTCGAGGCGTAATAAAGCCCTGGTCGGCGAGGGGGTCATCGGCGGGAAGGAGGTCGTGCTTGCAAAGCCATTGACGTTCATGAATTTAAGCGGCCAGGCGGTCGGAGGCCTAGTCCGACGCTACAACCTTGACTTTTCCGACATAATAATCATATGCGACGATGTGAATCTGCCGCTGGGGCGTCTGCGAATCAGGGCCTGGGGATCGGCCGGCGGACATAAGGGACTTCGCTCCATCATTCACAGCCTCGGCACGGAGGAGTTTGCCAGGATCCGCATTGGTATTGGATCGCCCGAGGGCGAAATGGTTGACTATGTGCTGAGCAGGTTTCGGAGGGAGGAGCGGAGAATAGTCTTAGAGGTTGTTAAGGGAGCGGTAGATGCAATCGAGGCGATTCTCACGGCCGGCGTTGAGCGAGCAATGAACCGGTTTAACATGTCCTCGACATCCGTTCAGCAGCAGCGAGATGAATCCAAGGCTTGACAAGTAAAAATTGAAGTGCTAATATTTGCTTGTGGTTTTCTCGAAACTAGCCGTAGGGAGGTATTTTGATGCCAAAACTCGATCCGAAAGCTGAGATCAGTCCAGCCGTGGCAGTGGTTGTGATTATTTTGGTTCTCGCTCTCGCCTTCGCTCTTATATGGTATTTCGTCTTCCGCTCACCATCTATACCAGCTACCTCACCGCCGCCCCCAAGCCCATCTGGCGCTGCCCCACCTGGCGCTCCTGTTCCAATTCCAGCTCCTCAGCCGACACCGCCGCCACCGCCACCCGGATCCCGATAAACGGGCTCGATAGTAAGGGGGGGTGCAGCTTGCTGCACCCCCTCTGTGTTTGAGATTGTAACCCACACAGCGTGCTTGCATGGCGGCAACCTCCGATGATAAAGGGCATCTACGTAATCACAGACGAAGGGCTTGCGCCCGGCAGGACTCACGTGGAAATTGCGGGGGCGGCCCTGGCGGGCGGCGCTTCAGCCATCCAGTTGAGGGATAAACATGCGCCGGACGAATATCTGATCCGTGCCGGTCGCCGAATTCGCGAGCTTGCATCCGCAGCCGAAGCTTTATTCATCGTCAATGACCGCATGGAGGTTGCCCTCGCCTGCCGCGCCGACGGCCTCCATATAGGCCGGAACGACCGTTCTGCTTCCGAGGTCCGCTCTCTTTTGCCCGGCAAGATTCTCGGCGTGTCCGTCGCCACGCCCGAAGAAGCAGCCCAGGCACGGGTGGACGGCGCCGATTACCTGGGTGTGGGACCGATCTTCGCTACCTCCACGAAGGCGGATGCGGGCAAACCCGTCGGCACAGGCCGGATAGCCATCATGCGAGCCGCATCCGGCGGATTGCCGGTTGTCGCTATCGGTGGGATTAACGAGGGCAACATAGCTCAGGTCGCAAAGGCAGGCGCCGATGCGACGGCGGTCATCTCAGCCGTGGTCTGCGCGGACGATATGGCGGAAGCGACGCGCCGATTAGTCCAAATCTGGGAGGAGGCCCGGGTTTCAGGAGTCTAGGTGATCTCCACTAGCTCCTACAGCCCGGCGTACACCCCAGCCAGCTTCTTCTCGCGGGCGTCGTCCCCGGCGGCATAACGCTTCATCAGCGCATCGAAGCCCCTGTAGAGATTCAGCGCCGCGTCCTCGTATATCTTCAGGATTTCTGCGCGCTTTTCGGGCGTCATTTGGCTGTATGCTCCTGCGGCATCTCTGGAGGCACGCATCCGGTAGGCATCGAATGTCCGAAGCGCCTCCGCCACGTATGCCCGCTCGTAGTCGGCATCGGCTTCCTTGCGCAGCCGCTTCTGCACGGCGCTTAGCACGTGGAACGGCTTCCTCAAACTCTCGGGAAGCTCGACTAGTTTCACCGGATTGTCCACCGAGGCCGTGGCGGATCGCCCCATCTCGCAAGACGGCCATCCGCCTTCCATTACGAACTCAACCCGCGCGTCTTTCGGCAGGGCATAGTAGGGGAGGGTCACGTGATCCGGCGCATTCACGCTCCATCTGCGGCCGTTCACCCTGAGCGACCCGATCCGAGGGCCGCCATTCTTCACTGAGAGCCTGATCCTCTTCTCTCCCCAGCGAATCGGCTCCTTCTGGGCGTACTCCTGAATCGAGGGCGGTATATGCGGGTAAAGCGTCAGGCCGTCCGCCCGGTAGACATACTCGAAAAGCCCGCGCACGGCGGCCGCGGGGATTCCGAGGGCGTCGTAGCAGAGGTTCGTGAGCCGCTTGTGGAACCACACGGTCTTGCCGAAATCCTTGAGCGGCGCGTCCATCTGGAAATCGTCAGCGAGCTTCATGGAGCGTAGATTCGAGCGGCTGATGTCCTCATACTTGCCGAGCCGGTAGTAGGCCAGTATCGCGCGCGCCTCGACGGTTGACCACGCGCCGCCGTTTACCCAGCGCCCGTACTCCCAGATGCCGCTCAAATCCCTGCTGCCCCATGCCTCGTAGGTGTCATCGAGCGAAGGGTGGTTGGTTATGATGAAGTCGTATGGGCGCAGCTCCCGCAGGGAGGCGATCTGGGCGTATATCTTCTCCGACTGTGCCTGACCAGCCGCGCGGAAGGCGATGGCGTCTACATTGACGACGGACTCGAAATATCCGTATTTCTCCCGGCCTGGTACGCCGTGCTTCGTGCCATCCGGCTCCAGCGATTTCACGAAATAGCCGTCCGGCGTCACCAACTGCGCGAGGGACTCCTGGGTCTTCTTCCGCCGCGACTCGTAGAGAGCCGCTTTCCCCTCACTCCCGGCGAGCTTCTCCAACTCCACCATCCGATTGAGGGCTGCCAGATATGTAACCGACAACCCGGCCAGGTATCCCTTCCCGAAAGTGCCGTCGGGCAGGCGCACTCCGCCGTAACTCGGCGCCAGCAGGTTCGACGCCGGCCCGGTCAGGAAAAGCCCGTTCTTCGGATCGCGGCGAGTCTCGATGAAGCTGCACGCACGCTCCAGGTTAGGCAGATAGCGGCGTATGGCATCCCGGTCGCGGCTGATAAGCAGAAGCTCCGCCTGCATGACCACTCCGGCGGCGGTGAATTCGAACCCCCAATCATGAATCTTCCAGTTGCAATCTCCCTGGACGTATATCGCGCCTGTGGGCTTGGCGACATCGCACAATGCGCCTTCCGGGGCGATGAAGCCTGTGTGGATGCACTTCTTCTTCCCGTCGCCCTGGTGCTTGAACCACATGTCCTGCGAGTTCTGGAGGAAGGTCAGCCAGGGCTCCTGCAGGAACGGCAGAGCACAGTAGGTCGGGCCGTAGGAATTCTGCACCCACCAGCCCGGCCATCTCGTGCCCTCGATCAGGCAGTCCCAATCCGGGTAGTAAAGCATCGAGACATTCGGCGAATCCGGGTTCGGGTGGAAAAAGTCGAAGGAGCGGTCAATCAGGCGCAGGTATTCCACGTCGCCCCTGCCGCTGCAGTATCGCCCCCGATACTCGCCGGCGGATACCCCGCCTGCGGCGACGCCCAATACGACTATTAAGATGATAATTCCTGCAGCTCTCATACTCGTGAATCCTACTCGTACTCGTAGATCGTGAGGAGCGATACTGGATGCTGATGGTGGCATTCGATGTTGTCCCGCCTATGGACGGGATCTCCACGCATACTGCGGGATGCCGTCCGAAGGCGGCACCGCCAGAGGCGGGAGATATTCGATGTTCTCTCCCTTTCCCCCATTCTCCCACTCTCCCTGTCTCCCCGTCGTGCCCAGCCCTCAATAGCCCCTGAGGTGGCCGGTATCCGTGAGCCGTGCGAGCACGGAGCCGAAGCCGGAAGGTCCGCCCGACCTCACGCCCAAATGTCTGCGCCGTCGGTGGCTCGTGTACCCGTGGGTTATGTGGCTCGCTTTCGGCCGCCTCTTGCGATGTTTGTCGTGCTTCGTCATACGCGAGAACATTCGCCGGAAGGCGCGATCAATCCTGCGCGGGCAAACCTAACCCCCTGACCCCCCTTCGACAAACTCAGGGCAGGCCTTCCCGAAACGGGAAGGGAAAAATACGCCCCTCTTCCGTGTGAAGGTTCCTCCTCGTTCCAGCGTCTAATGGGATAGAGCAGCCATATTTCCGATCCAGGAGGAATCCGAAATGCAAAATCCCATTCGATGCCTATGTGCAACTGCGCTTTTCGCCTTACTGTGCGCGGCAAGTTTGTCTCCCGTATGTGCTGACGGCATTCTGATTCCGGTCCGGCAGCCGACGGGGGATGTTTTCTCGGTGAAATACCACCATGTGGACGTGTTCATCGAGGACCAGGCCGCGACCACGAAAGTTGACCAGATATTCCACAACGAGACCAGCCGCGAGGAGGAGGGGACGTACATCTTCCCGCTGCCGAAGGGCGCCGCGATCCATAAGTTCTCCATGTTCATCGGCGAAACGGAGCAGCAGGGCAAAATCCTCGACCGCGATGAGGCCCGCAGGCTCTACGAGTCCATCGTGCGCCGGCGCAAGGACCCGGCGCTCCTGGAGTACATGGATCGCAATACCTTCCAGGCGAGGGTCTATCCCATCCCGGCGAACGGGGATAAGCGCATCCGCCTCGAATACACAGAGCTTGTCGGAAAGACGAACAACCTATGCCGCTACGTCTATCCGCTCAGCACCGAGCGATTCTCCGCCAAGCCGCTTGAGGATGTGCGGGTGACAATACATCTGAGGGCGAAGACTCCGATCAGCAATATGTATTCTCCCTCTCACGTCGTGCAGACCGAGCAGAGAAGGCCCACCGAAGCGACCGTCACCTGGACCGCGAAGAATGTGAAGCCGGACCAGGACCTTATCCTCTACTACAGCCTGCAGAGCAGTGAAATCCCGCTCGATGTGCTGGCGTTCAACGACGGCAAGGGCAAAGGCTACTTCATGCTCCTCGCCAGCCCGAAGGTAGGCGAAGATGGCCGTGTCATGCCCAAGAGCGTCGTCTTCGTGCTCGACAGGACCGGCAGCATGGCGGGCGAGAAGATCGTCCAGGCGAAGGCCGCGCTCAAATACTGCCTGAACTCGCTGAAGCCGCAGGATCGCTTCAATCTCATCACGTTCAACGAAAGCCCCGACCTCCTGTGGGAGGGCCTGAAGCCGGCATCGAAGGCGAACGTGGACAAGGCGCTCGATGTCGTGGAGCGTCTGGATGCCTCGGGCGGCACGAACCTGAACGACGCGCTGCTGAAGGCGTTGAAGCTCTATTCTGAGAAATCGGGCCGCAACTTTGTCGTGTTCATCACGGACGGGCTGCCGACGGTCGGCGAGCAGAACATCGAGAACATCCTCAAAAACGCCAAAGAAGCCAACAAAGGCGGCGCGAGGGCCTTCACCTTTGGAGTCGGCTATGACGTGAATACGCACCTGCTCGACCTTATGACCGAGCAAAGCGGCGGCCAGCCGGAGTACGTCCTCCCGAACGAGGACATCGAGGCGAAGGTATCCGGCTTCTTTGCACGGGTGAGCGAGCCTGTGCTGACCGACCTGAGCATCAAGGCTGCGGGCGTGCGGATTTCCGAAATGCTACCGTCCGATCCGCTGCCCGACCTGTTCAAGGGGACGCAGCTTATCATCCTCGGCAGGTACGACGGCCAAGGAAGGGCGACTTTCACGCTGTCCGGCAAGACGGCAAAGGGCGTCCGTAGCTGGGACACGACGGCCAACATGCCCGCGGAGGACAGGGAGAAGGACTTCATCCCGCAGATTTGGGCCGCGCGGAAGATCGGCTTCCTCCTGGACCAGGTTCGCCTGCACAGGAGCGACGAGTTGATTAAGGAAATCGTCCAGCTCTCCAAGGAATGGGGCATACCGACTGAATTCACGTCGTTCTTCGTGGACGAGCCTATAGTGATGCCCATGGAGGTGCAAGCCAGGGCTATGGATGCGATTATGATGGCACGCAAAGAGCACACGGGTTCGTGGAGCGTATCCCAAAGCGTAAACGCCAATGCGCTGAAGCAGCAGGCCCAGGTAATGGCGGCTCCCGGCGCGGCGCCGATGGAGCTGGCAGGCACCCAATATGGCGGCAGGCTCGGCAATGTCCGCGCGTATTTCGACAGAGAAGGCCGGGCAGTCGCGGTTGACCGAATCCAGAATATCGGCACGCGGACGTTCTACCAGCGAGGCAGCCAGTGGGTGGACAGCCAGACCGAGGATCGAGCCTTGAAGACAGTGCAGATAAAGCAGTTCAGCAACGCGCACTTCAAGCTGCTCGCCGCCCGTCCGGAGCTCAACAAGTACCAGCGCCTGGGGAACTTGAGAATCCTCCTGAACAACCAGGCTGTGGAGATAGGGCCTGAAGGCAAGGAAGACCTGACCGATGCCGAGCTAAGGGCCATTGTCGGCAGCGCCAAGGCAGGCGGGGCGGTGCTGGTCGCATCCGCCGTGCCGGGAGGGAAATCGCTCCCAGGCGGCGCGGTCATGGTGGTCCTTATCGCGCTGCTGACGGTGGGAGAAGCGGTTCGCAAGACCCTTGTGCGGCAGCGGGTGAAATAGCGTCGCCAAGCCGCCTGGCTTTCACGCGGGCGCGGCGTGCATTATATGAGGGCGTGGCGGCGGTAAAACCATGTCTTCACAAGCTGCACCAGGGCCAGGTAGGTCAAAGTCAGCAGGGCTATAGCGATCAGAAGCGAGGGAGGCAGCGGCGTGAACCCGAGCAGAAGCCCAAGCCGGGTGTAGGGCAGCACGGAAGCGATAATCACGATGGCCAGCATGGTGGCTATTAACTGGCGGCTTGGCCGGCTCTTCAGTGGATTACCCGCCGTGCGGATGACGAAGACGACCAGCGTCTGCGTCGCCAGCGACTCCACAAACCAACCGGTATGGAACATCTGCTCTCCCGCACGGAAAACGCCGAGTAAGATGCCGAAGGTGAGGAAATCGTAGATCGAGCTGATCGGCCCAATGATGACCATGAACTGGCGGATGAAGTCGGTGCGCCAGCGTTTGGGCTGCCGCAGCAGCGCCGCATCAACGTTGTCGCCTGGGATGCTCAACTGAGAGGTATCGTAGAGGAAGTTGTTCAGCAGTATTTGAGTGGGGAGCATTGGCAGGAACTTCAGGAAGAGCGATGCCGCGGCCATGCTGAACATGTTGCCGAAGTTGGAGCTTGTGCCCATCGTGATGTATTTCATAATGTTCGCAAAGCTGCGCCGCCCCTCGATGACGCCGTCATGCAGCACGCCCAAATCCTTCTCCAGCAGGATGATCCTCGCAGCGTCCTTGGCTACGTCCACAGCATTCACGACGGATATGCCGATGTCGGCGGTATGCATTGACGGCGCGTCGTTGATTCCGTCGCCGAGGTAGCCGACCACGCGCCCCCTGGCCTTCAGCGCGACGATCACCCGGTTTTTCTGCTCCGGCGATACCCTCGCGAATATGGCGCCATGCTCCGCCTGGTAAGCCAGCGCGGCGTCATCCATCGAATCCACCTGCGTCCCTGTGATAATGCGATCGGCCGAAAGCCCGACGTCCAGGGCGGTCTTCCGCGTGACGTATTCGTTGTCGCCGGTCATTATGAGCACCTCGATGCCGTCGCTGCGCAGGGCTTGGAGCGTGCGACCGACGCCCTCCTTCGGCGGATCGAGAAAAGCCGCAAACCCGATCAGCGTCATTTGCTGCTCGTCGTCCTTATGGTAGGCGTCCCGCGTCGGCACGCGCCGCACGGCCACTCCGAGAACGCGATAGCCATCGGAGCTCAGGCTTTGATAGGTGGCCTCAGCCGCGTTTCGGCGCTCCTCATCGAAGGGCAGCACGTCGCCGCCCAGATCTACCGAACTGCAGACATCGAAGACGTTCTCCACCGCGCCTTTTGTGACGAGAAGCCGCTCGCCGCCTCGCTGTATGACTACCGAGAGGCGCCTGCGGTCGAAGTCGAACGGAATCTCGTCAATCTTGCTGTACTCGTGGATATCGGGATGATCGTGCTGGAGGATTGCATCATCCAGCGGGCTCCTCACTCCAGCCTCAAAGAAGCTGTTGAGATAAACCATCCTCAGCACGCGGTCGTTCTCGTCACCATGTACGTTGACGTGTTTCTCAAGCGCGACTTCGCCCAACGTCAGGGTGCCGGTCTTGTCGGAGCACAATATCTCCATGCTGCCGAAGTTCTCTATTGCCGCGAGTTGCTTGACGATTACCTTCTTCGACACCATACGCTTTGCGCCCTGGGCCAGGGTAACGGAGATGATCATCGGCAGGAGTTCCGGTGTCAACCCCACGGCCAGGGCGACCGCAAAGAGCAGCGACTCCAGCGGCGGCCGCCTGAAGCCGGCGTTCACCAGGAAGACGAAGAGAACGAGCAGCAGGATCACTCGCGTGATTAGCAGCGCGAAATGCCGTATGCCGCGGTCGAATTCGGTCTCCGGCGGGCGCTCCAAGAGCCTCGCGGCGATACCTCCGAATGCGGTAGCACCACCTGTGCGCACCACCACCGCCGTGGCGATCCCACTCTGGACCGCAGTTCCCAAAAAGACGCTGTTCGCGGCATCCGTGATGCCGTGCGGCCCGCCGGCGAGGTCCTCCGCCTTCTTCTCCGCCGGGAGCGATTCACCGGTCAACGCCGACTCGCGCACGTAGAGATCCTTCGCCTCCAGCAGGCGGGCATCGGCGGGAACCAGGCTGCCGGCATTCAGCTTTATAACATCGCCGGGGACAAGCCTGGCTACCGGTATCTCCCACTCCTTTCCATCGCGCACGACGACTGTCGTGGAAGCCACCCGACGCCGCAGCGCCTCCACTGCGTTCCTGGCCTGGAACTCCTGGTAGAAGTTCAGCAGCACGCTCATCAAGACCATAGCGAGGATTATGGTTGCGTTCACCCGTTCTCCGAGGGCCAGGGATACCAGGCTGGCGATGATGAGGATTACGACTAACGGATTGGCGAAAAAGCGCAGGAGCTCGACGACGGCAAGCCGCCTCTCCCGCGCGAGGCTGTTGGGGCCAAAAATGCGGAGACGCTGCCGGGCCTCCGCCGTAGCCAGCCCATCGGGCGCAGCCTTCAACTGGTTCATCAGATCCCGGAGCGGCATACCCCAGAAGCTGCTAAAGCGGTGTTGGTCTTCCACATGCACGGTCGCTCTCACCCGCGTTTGAAGGATGTCCGCCACTGTATATACCCAGAAGGGCTTTGGCAGCGCCGTCCCGGCTTTGGTCAACGATGTGGAGAGCGGTTTACTGCTGAGGGATTCATTGGGGCTGGAAGCAGCACAGGGACGGCGATATGCCGTCCCTGTGCCAACGTATAAACGACCCCTAGTGTACTTAATCAGTGCACGGCGGGCGCTGCTACCGTCTCTCCGGCTTCCGGCTCGGCCTCCGGATCGGCGGCGCGGAGGTGCGCGGCGGCGTCTTCCGGCGCTGTGACATTGATATATATGCCGGTCCCCATCTCGAAGCCTGCCGCTATGGTAAGCCTGGGCATTATCTCCAGATGCCAGTGGAAGATATGCTCCTTCTCGATCTCGAATGGCGCGGTGTGAAGGGTATAATTGTACGGCGGATTGTTAAGGCATTTTCCAATGCGCCGCAGGATATTCTGGAGCACCTTTACGAATCCCGGTATCATCTCCTCTGCGTTATCGGAGAAAGACCTGATGTGCTGCTTCGGCATGATCCATGTCTCAAATGGAAATCGCGAGGCGAATGGCTCGAAGGCCAGGAAATCATCCGTCTCCGCAACCACTCTTTCTCCGTAATTCCGCTCCTGCCGAATCATGTCGCAGAAAATGCAGCGGTCGTGGAAATCGTAATGCGAATCGGCCCCCATGATCTCCGCGCACACTCCTATTGGCACCATGGGCAACGCGACGAGTTGCGAATGCGGATGTTCGAGTGATGTGCCGGCGGTCCTTCCATGATTCCTGAACACGCTTACGTACTTGAACCTGGGATCCTTTGCCAAATCCACCATGCGCAAGCAGCATGCCCACCAGGCTTCTTCCGCCTGGCGGGGTGCAATGGTCGCCATGCATTTGTCATGCTCCGGGGTTTCGATTATCACCTCGTGCGCGCCAACGCCATTCATGAAGTCGTACATCCCGACCCCCGAGCGATCGAGGCCCCCTTCTATTGCAAGCGCGGGGAACTTATTGGGGACGACCCTGATCCACCAGCCGGGGGAGTTCGGTGTATCCGGAGCCCCGCGGAAGGCCAACACCTCCGGCGGAGTCTGATCCTCATGTCCGGGACAAAATGGGCACGCTTCACTGAATGCTGGCTTGTGCGAAGTGTCCTCGACCCGCGAGAAATCGGATGGTCGCTTGCTTCGCTCGGTGGCTATGATTACCCATTCCCTGGTGACCGGATTTTTCCTTAACTGCGGCATCCTGCTCTCCTAATGGTAAACTGCTTTGGGACTTTCCGTATACCAATTGTCGGCGAGAAGTGCAACCTCCTGTAGAGGAAAGGCCGCACGGTGTATCAACCCGTTGGCGGCAAAATCGCGGCTTGAATTTCCGACAGCGATAAAGTATAATGCTCGCGTGAAAGCGGAGGATACGCGTGCGCGCTGAGATAATCTCGGTGGGAACCGAGCTTCTCCTGGGGCATACAGTGGATACGAATGCCCCTTATCTTGGCAGGGTGCTCTCTGCTCTCGGTATCGAGGTATTCCATCGTAGGACGGTTGGAGATAACGCCGCCCGGCTTGCTGAAGCATTGCGAGCAGCGCTATCCGGGGCGGACTTGGTAATAACCATCGGCGGCCTGGGACCGACGCAGGACGACCTGACGAAGGAAACGATTGCGGAAGTCCTCGGTGAGCGGATGGTGGTGGACCCCGATTCGGAGAAGGCTATCAGGGCATTTTTCGAGCGTCGGGGACTTCCGGTTGTGCAGAGCAATCTGAAGCAAGCCCTCAAACCGGAATCCGGTATTGCGATACCGAACAGCACGGGCACAGCTCCCGGCGTGATCGTGGAGAAGGGCGGCAAAGTTGTCATCGCCCTTCCAGGCCCGCCTGCCGAGCTGATTCCAATGGTGGAGAACTCGGTTATCCCCTATCTCAGCCGTTCGCCGCGGCGAACCGGCGCCCCAACAGTTATCGTATCCAGAATCCTGCGAGTGTGCGGCATCGGAGAATCGGCCGCCGAAGAGAAAGTACAGGACCTGCTCGCCGGCGAGAATCCTACCATCGCGCCTTACGCGCAGAGCGGAGAAGTAAGCTTCCGCATCACAGCCAAGGCGGCGGATAGGGACTCCGCCCTGCAGATGATCTCAAATCTGGAGCGCGAAGCCCGCGAGCGCCTGGGGGATTACATCTATGGCGTGGACGAGGAAACGCTGGAATCCGTGGTCGTCCACGGGCTCATCGAGCGCAAGTTGAAGCTGGCCCTGGCGGAGTCATGCACGGGCGGCCTGATCGCCCACAGGATTACGAACGTTCCGGGAAGTTCGAATACCTTTCTGGCGGGCATCGTGGCATACAGCAATGCTGCGAAGGCCGACTTTCTCGGCGTACCGGCGGAGCTTATTCGGAAGCATGGCGCGGTCAGCCCGGAGGTCGCGGAGGCGATGGCCGAAGGCGCAGCCGCTCGAACGGGAGCCGACGTCACCCTGGGCGTCACAGGAATCGCAGGGCCGGGCGGAGGCACTCCCGAAAAGCCGGTTGGGCTGGTATACATGGCTTTGAAAATACCTGAGGGCGTTAGCTCGACAAAGAATATTTTTGGTGGGAGCCGCGCCGAGATAAAGCAGCGCGCCTCACAGGCCGCACTGAATCTGATCAGGAGCTATCTGCTGAGGAGGGCGTGATGAGTGAGAAGTGAGGAGTGAGAAAAACATCTCTTTCACTCATCACTTATCACTCCTCACTCATCAAATTTGTCAAATGGACAAGGTTCGCACATTTATAGCGGCGCTGATCCCGGCGGAGGTCCGCCGCCGACTCGCAGAGGTCGAGGAAAAGCTGAGGGCCTCGGGCGCAGATGTGAAATGGGTTTCCGAGGAGAATTTCCACATCACACTCAAATTTCTGGGCTATGTGGAGCCGGAGCGTTTGGAAGCGGTGGTCCGGGCTGCCGAGTCAGCCATCAAGGGCCTGGCGCCTTTTGACGTATCGCTTTCGGGAGTTGGGGCGTTCCCGAAGCCCAGCCGGCCGAGCGTCGTCTGGATAGGGATCACAGAAGGCGGAGAGGAGCTGAAGGCCCTCGCGGAACGGATCGGGGCTGCCATGGAGCGCATTGGATTCGGCTGCGAGCAGCGCCCGTTCAGCCCGCACATCACCGCCGGCAGAGTAAAGTCGCCGGGGAAGCTCGACAGGCTCCGGGAGATAATCGAACGCCTGCGCGAGGAACATGTAGGCTCGTTCAGGGCCGAGAGCGTCGCTGTCATGAGGAGCGACCTTCGGCCGACCGGGCCGATATACACAGAGATTGCAAATTGCAGATTGCAGATTGAAGTAGTCTGGCGCCCTTGGTCCACCGTTCAGAGGGACTGAGGACCAAGGACGAAGGACGAAGGACGAAAGAACTATTTTCGAGAGGAGACTCTACTTTGGAGACGGGAAACGGCAAGGAGAAGCAGCAAGCTCTCGAATTAGCCCTCAGCCGGATCGAAAAGCAGTTCGGCAAGGGCGCGATCATGCGGCTCGGGCAGACATCGAGGCTGTCTGTGGACGTCATCTCCACCGGATCGCTGGGACTGGATATCGCCCTGGGGGTCGGCGGCATTCCCAGAGGGAGGATTACCGAGATCTACGGCCAGGAGGCGTCCGGCAAGACCACGCTCGGATACCACATTATCGCAGAAGCGCAGAAAGCCGGCGGGATCGCGGCCTTCGTTGACGCGGAGCACGCGGTGGATGCTGCATACGCGCGGAACGTCGGTGTGGACGTGGACTCGCTCCTGGTATCCCAGCCGGATACGGGTGAAGAGGCGCTTGAAATCGTGGATGCCCTGGTCAGGAGCGGCGCGGTTGACGTCATGGTGCTCGACTCGGTCGCGGCGCTCGTACCCAAATCGGAAGTCGAGGGCGAGATGGGCGAATCGCATGTCGGCCTGCAGGCGAGGCTCATGTCGCAGGCTCTGCGAAAGATCGGCGGATCGGTGAGCAAATCGAACACCGCGGTGGTCTTCATCAATCAAATCCGCGAGAAGATCGGCGTCATGTTCGGCAATCCTGAGACTACTCCCGGCGGCCGGGCGCTCAAGTTCTGGGCATCCGTCAGGCTCGAAATCCGCAGGGTGGAGACGCTCAAGCAGGGCTCGGAGATGGTCGGCTCCCGAGCCAGGGTGAAGGTCGTAAAGAACAAAGTCGCACCTCCATTTCGGCAGGCGGAGTTCGACATCATGTTCGGCAAGGGCATTTCGAGGTCCGGGGGAGTTCTGGACATGGGCGCAGATCTCGGCCTGGTGAGCAAGGTCGGAACCTGGTTCGCTTACGGTGACACGCGCCTCGGCCAGGGCCGCGAAAACGCCAAGCAGTATTTGGAAGAGCATCCGGAGCTTATGGAGGAGCTTGATGCGAAAATTCGCTCTGGAGCTACGGACAAGGTAATCCTAACTCCAGTCGGGGCGGAAGAGGAGTAATCCCCGGCAGGCAGAGAAGGTCAATGGCTCTTGAGCAGCGAATAAGCTCTATAGAAGTGCAGGAAAAGAAGGCAAACCGCCGCTCGATCTTCGTAAACGGTAAGTTTGCCCTGGGGGTGCACGAATCGGTAATTGCCGATCTAGGCCTGCGTGTAGGACAGCAAATAGGCGAGGAAGAGCTGCAGGCCATCGCCCGCGCCGAGATGCTCACCGGGGCGAAAGAGAAGGCTCTGAAGCTGCTGGAGTATCGGCCGAGGAGCAGAGTGGAGCTCAGCCGGCGGCTCAGTCGGGCCGGCTTTGCAGAGGATATCGTCGGGGAGACTCTCACACGCCTCGAAGACCTGGGGCTCATTGACGATGCGCAGTTCTCCCGAAGCTGGGTGAGCCACAGGCTCGCCGGAAAGGCCATGGGAAAGGCGCGCATCAAGTGGGAACTCAGGCAGAAGGGCGTTCCGACTGAGGTAGCAGAAGAGGCTCTGTCGGCGGTGGACGCCGATATAGAGTATCAAGCGGCTTTGGAAGCCGCCAGACGTCGTTGGCAGAGGGACAAGGGATTGGACGAGCGCACGAGGCGGCGCAGGCTTGCTTCATTCCTGCGCAGGCAAGGCTTCGATTGGGATGCGATCACAAAGATCCTGAACGAGCTGAGCGCGGATGGCGAGCCGGGATAGGTTCGAGGAGTAAATCGGTTTACTATCAAGGGCCTGATTTTTGGAGACTTCGGATTTCCCTTAGTTGGCTTGATTCGAAGCTCTTCGATTCGCTCAACCTCAATCCCAAATTCCGGGAGGTGAGGTATACGTTATGTGGATGCAATACGTTGGATGCGCTCTGGTATCCATGGCAATACTGGTTCTTGGAGTTCTGCTCTGGCTGCACCCTGCAAAGCGCAGACTGGAGGAGCAACTTGCAGAAGCTCGCAAGCTCAGAGAGCAGATCGAAAAGGAAGTCCAGACCAAACGAAAAGAGATTCTGTTAGAGGCGAAAGACGAAGCCCATAGAATACGGGCCGAGGTAGAGCGCGAGAACCGCGATAAAAGAGTCGAAATTCAGAGGTTGGAGCGAAGGCTAACACAGAAGGAAGAGGCCCTTGACCGCAGACTTGAAAACCTGGAGAGGAAAGAAAAATCTCTAGCCCAGAGAGAACAGGAAGCAGTGAGGCTGCGCGATGAGTTAAGCAGCGTAATAGCAAGGCAGCGCGAGGAGCTTCAGCGCATTTCGGGCCTTTCGGCGGAGGATGCGAAGAACTTGCTCCTCAAAATGATCGAGGATGAAACGAAGCATGAGGCGGCGCGCCTGATCAGGGATATCGAAGCTCAGGCGAGGGAAGAGGCTGACAAGCGAGCGAGAGATGTAGTTACCCTTGCTGTGCAGCGTTGCGCCGTGGACCATACGTCTGAGACTACCGTGTCGGTGGTTCCTCTGCCCAGCGATGAAATGAAGGGCAGGATCATCGGCAGGGAGGGCAGAAACATCCGCGCATTTGAGACGCAGACGGGTGTTGACCTCATAATAGACGACACTCCGGAGGCGGTGGTGCTGTCCGCTTTTGACCCGGTGCGCCGAGAAGTCGCGCGTATTGCGCTGAGCAACCTGATCTCCGACGGCCGCATTCACCCAGCCCGAATCGAAGAAATGGTGGCGAAGGCGTCGGCCGAGGTGGATGCCATAATCCGCGAGGCCGGGGAGCACGCGACCTTCGAAACCAGCGTTACCACCCTCGATCCCGAACTTGTTAAATTGCTTGGGAAGCTCAAGTTCCGCACGAGCTTCGGGCAGAATGTTCTGGATCACTCAATTGAAGTAGCGCACCTGGCCGGGGCGATGGCGGCGGAGTTGGGTGGCAACGTAGCCTTGGCCCGACGCGCCGGCCTTTTGCACGACCTCGGCAAAGCTGTGGACTTCGAGGTTGAGGGTCCGCACGCGATCATCAGTGCAGACATCTGCCGAAAATACAATGAGCACGCTGAGGTTGTACACGCCATAGTGGCTCACCATAACGATGAAGAGCCGCGGACGATGGAGGCGGTGCTCGTGTCGGTCGCCGATGCGATATCCGCCGCCAGACCGGGCGCCCGCCGGGAAACCCTCGAGACTTACGTAAAGAGATTGCAGCGCCTGGAGACAATCGCGGACTCGTTTTCCGGGGTTGAGAAGACATACGCTGTCCAGGCCGGCAGAGAGATCCGCGTTATGGTCAAGCCAACCGAGATTGATGATCTGGCCGCCGCGAAGCTGGCCCGCGACACCGCTAAGAAAATCGAAGAGGAGATGGAGTATCCCGGCCAAATCAAGATCACCGTCATACGCGAAACCAGGGCTGTGGACTACGCGAAATAGGGATCAGGCTCAAGGAAGCGCCAGGAATGATGAAAGGCACCACCGTTTGAGAATCCTGTTCGTAGGCGACATCGTCGGCAAACCAGGGAGAGAAGTCTTAGCGCGGATGATGCCCAGCCTCATGGCTGAGACCTCGCCGGATTTTGTCATAGCTAATGGCGAGAACGCTGCCGGAGGGATTGGGATCACTAAGGATACCGCGTTGGAGATACTCCAGGCGGGAGTCGACGCCATAACCCTCGGCAACCACGTTTGGGCTAAGAGGGACGTATACTCTTTCCTGGACGAGGAGGCCAGGTTAATCAGGCCGGCGAACTATCCCGACGGTGTGCCGGGCCGCGGCTGGGCTATTTATTCCACCGGCGTGGGAGAGCCGATCGGCGTGATCAATCTCTGCGGTCGCGTGTTCATGGACCACCTGGAGAATCCATTCAGGGCGGCAGACGATATTCTTGGAACCCTGACGGCCCAGGCGAACGTCATAATTGTGGACTTCCACGCGGAGGCCACGTCAGAGAAGGCAGCGTTCGCATGGTACCTGGACGGCAGGGTTGCGGCGGTAATCGGTACGCATACGCATGTGCAAACAGCCGACGAGAGGATACTCCCTGGCGGCACAGCTTATATAACGGATGTCGGTATGACCGGCCCCGCGGATTCGGTCATAGGGGTGAAGAAGGAGCTAATCATATCCAGATTCCTGACCCAAATGCCGAGCAAGTTCGAAGTGGCCGGTGGGGAAACGCTCCTATCCGCAGTTGTGATTGATGTAAACCCGGCCACGGGAAAGGCAATCAACATCGAGCGGCTGCAGAGACATGGCGACTCCTCTACCTGATGGAAAGCGGTGTCTGCGACATGCAGGAGGTGTAGTTCAACTAAAATGGGCAAACTTTCGTTAAGAAGGGCGCTGCCAGGAATCCTTGCGCTGGTTGGCACAGCCCTTGTAGCAGGAAACATGGATACCAGCGCGCTTGCCCAGGGCTTGTTCGCTGAACCTGAGGTGGTTATCTATGGAGAAGGCGCCGTCGGTCGGAGCAATATCACGCCGGGAAGCTGGGGCGGCGGCGTCTGCAGGGAATCGGCAAGGAATGTGTTCAGCGGCGGCAAATCCATCGAGATTACTCCAAGGGGGTTATATCAGGGCGGCCGTTTGGATTTCGCCATCCCAATGGATCTCACAAAATGGTTCAGCGATCCCGATGCCTACCTGCAACTGGTGACCAGGTTCAGGGGAGAGCAGACTACGCAGGAAGCGTGGGCCATCGGCCTCACAGGGCAGCCCGCCCCGGCTGCTAGCACTGCCGGCAAACCCGTGAAGAGGGTGCAGGTGATACTCTGTTTCGACGGAGGGCAGGCGACTGAGTGTCAGGTGGAGTTGAATGCTTTTAAGGTGTCTGAAGACGGCTGGATGAATGTGTCATTCCCGTTTGCCGCCCTCAAAGGCAAGCTGAATCCGCCGACGTATAACCTGAAGCGCCTTGCGATCACCGGCGATGGCTCTGAAACATTCTACGTTGGTGAAATACGCGTAATGCGCGATAATACGCCTCTTCAGGCGGACGCAGGCGAGGAAAAAGAGGTCGGCAGAAACTACAATGTGGTGTTTCACGCGTCGGCACAAACCGGTGTCAGCGCGGTGAAGTACTCCTGGGATTTCGACGACCAGAACGGCATCCAGGAAGAAGCCGTCGGCGATGTAGTTTATCACAAATACCTGAAAGCCGGGGACTTTATCGCGACGCTCACGGTTTCTGACATCTTTGGCCTGAAGAAACCTGTCACAAGCACTGTCAGAGTGCTGGTAAACGAGTAGCAACGCCGGGAGAACGAGCCGATTTGATTAGCGCCATCATCGCCTACGCGCTGATACCTTTTTCTCCAAAACCGGCGAGCTGCACCGTTACCTGATGGTGACTCTGCCATTCGTGCTTTATGGTATCTTCCGCTACCTCATGCTTATTCAAAAGGGCGAGGGAATCGAGAGCCCCGAATTGCTCCTGCTGGCGGATAAACCCCTCTTGATTGACATCGGCCTCTGGGCGCTCGCATGCGCGATCATCATTGCCGCGGGGTAAACATCCATAGGGGCTGGGCGGTTGCTTCCTCGCATCGGGCTGGCTATCTCAGCCAATCTATGCTCACCTTAATCGCCCAAAGCTTGCCTGTAGCGATGAGGTAGAGGAACGAGCAGCCGAGGAAGATAAGGAAGGCGCCGCATATCTGCACGACGATGTGGTAGACGTCCGAGCTGATGAATGAGCGGCCGGTGGCAACCGCGGCTCCAACTGCGAGGTACCAAGCGATATCGCCCATGATGTGGCCGACATAGAAAGCGCCGATGGTGGTGAACGCGCCTTGCGGCAGAGCGGCGAAGAAGGTGAGTCCGATTGTCGCCCACCAGATGACCCAGTAAGGGTTCGATATGCTCACCGCCATGCCGGTGACGACGGGATTGCGCAGAATCACACCGCCTGAAGAAGCCCCGCCATCCGTGGCAATCGCTTGGAGGTCGAGGATTCCCCGCCTGGCGTCGTGGATCATTCCCCATCCCATCCAAAGCAGCATCGCTCCGCCGAGGACGGTCACAGTGCCGATCACCGGCCTGATCTTCAAAAAGTGCCCCAGTCCGAACGCGAGCCCTATAACGGTCAGGAGTTCGAGAAGCGAATGTCCGGCCACCAGGAGCGCAGATGCCGGAAAGCCTCTTCTGGCCGTCTGCGCGATGGTCGCCGTGAGCAGCGGCCCCGGCATGAGCGCGCCGGAGAGAGCTGTGATGAATGAGAGAACGAAAACCGTCCCGATCGCCAAGCTTCCCGCCTCCACGAATGCCCTCCACGCCAGTCTAGCAGGCGATGCGAAGACGTGTCAAACCGGGACTTCGCACTCGGCCCCAGGCGGGCGGACGACGGGACTTGCTTGCCATTTTGCGGGATCGTCTGCTATAATCTGCCCATGCGCGTGCTGGATACCCGAAGCTCCAGGCCCGAAGAACTCGCTCGATTCCTGGTCAAGCCTCTGCTCCAGGACAACCCGGAGGTCGAGGAGGCCGTTCGCCGCATACTTGCCGATGTGAGGGAGCGCGGCGATGCGGCCGTCCTTGAATACGTCCGCAAGTTCGACTGGCCTGAGGCGGATTCTCTCGTCGTCCCCGATGAGGCAATCGAGCAGGCGTACTCGCAGGTATCGGACAGCCTGCTCGCGGCCATTAGAACCGCCAAGAGCAATATCGAATGCTTCCACAGGAAGCAGCTCAGAACATCCTGGATGGATGCGGACGAGAAGGGCAAGCTCCTGGGGCAGGTCGTCCGGCCGCTGGAGCGCGTGGGCGTTTTGGCTCCGGCGTTCCAGGCGCCTCTGCCGAGTTCGCTCATGATGGCGGCGATCCCTGCAAAAGTCGCAGGGGTCAGGGAGCTATTCGTTTCCACTCCGCCGCGCAAGGATGGCTCGATACACCCGGTGATGGCGGCCGCAGCAGCCGAGTCGGGCGTGGATCGGATATTCCGGATCGGCGGGGCGCACGGCGTCGCAGCGCTGGCCTACGGGACGGAAACTGTTCCCCGCGTGGATAAAATAGCCGGCCCCGGCGGTGTGTATGTCACCATGGCGAAGCGGCTCGTCTTCGGCCGGGTGGGGATAGATATGCTCGCCGGCCCCAGCGAGGTTCTGGTGCTCGCCGACGATACGGCGAACCCCCGGTATGTCGCCGCCGATCTGCTTTCCCAGGCGGAGCACGACACCGACGCGCGGGCGATTCTCGTCACCCCGTCCCACAAACTGGCACAGGCCGTGAACGCCGAAGTCGAGCGCCAGCTTCAGGGCCTGTCGCGCAGGGCGATAGCTCAGGCCAGCCTGGATGGGAACGGCGCGATCATCGTGACCGCCAGCCTCGATGAGGCGGTGGAACTGGCGAACAGAGCCGCGCCGGAGCACCTGGAATTGGCAGTCGCAGAGCCGATGCTGCTGCTCGATTCGATAAAGAACGCGGGCGCGATATTGCTGGGCGAGTACTCCACCGAGCCTATGGGGGACTACGTCGCCGGCCCGAATCACATACTGCCGACCAGCGGGACGGCGCGTTTCTCCTCGCCGCTGAGCGTGGACGATTTCCTGAAGAAGTCCAGCGTAATCATGTACTCGCGGGAGAGCCTCGAGGCGGATGGGCCGGCAGCCATCGAGCTGGCCGAAGCCGAAGGCCTCGACGCCCATGCGAACGCAGTTCGCGCAAGGATTGAGGGAATGGAGTAGGGAATGGAGTAATGGAGTTTTGGAGTATTGGGGAACCCACCGCTCCATTACTCCATCACTCCAATACTCCATTTGATAGATTGGGATTGTCAAACAGCGACATAGGCGAATACGTAAGCATAGCGACTGAGGCCGGGGAGGCGCTCGTTCGCCGGGCTTCAGTCGGTTCGATTGCCGGGCTTGACAGCATCATATTCGACATTGACGGCGTGCTCATTGACGTCAGCGAGTCCGTGCAACTGGTTCATCGGGCGGCGGCTGAGATATACTTCCGCGCGCTGGGCTGGACGAGCTGCGAGAACCTTATCGAGCCGGCGGACGTGGATGCCTTCAAGCTCGCCGGCGGATTCAACAGCGATTGGGAGCTTGCATACGTCTGGCTGCTGCTCTATCTATTCAAGAGCCTGCGCTATGGCTCTGCGGACGGCGCGGCGCTGAAGGCCGCCCATCCGACGATGGAGGAGTTTGCCGGCGATTTGGCGAAGCGAAGCGGTGGACCGGCCTCGGCTGTTGACGCAATACGGGAGATGTGCCGGCCCGGCGAATGGGAGGCGGTCGAGGCTCGATGGGATCGTCCGAAGCTCCAGCGGATATTTGTGGAGCTGTACGCGGGCGACCTGTGCCCGGAGATTTACGGGTTCGAGCCGAAGTTAGTCACCGGTCCGGGCCTCATCCGCAGGGACAGGCCGATCCTCGACAGGCGGTTTCTCCCGGCATCGCTGAAGCTCGGCATAGCGACGGGCCGGACCGCCGGGGAAACGACGGTCGGGTTGCGGCTTATGGGATGGAGCAATCTGTTTCCACCGCACGCGGTCGTCAGCGAAGGCGACGGCTTCCAAAAGCCGGATCCGGGGATTTTGTCGCTTGCCGTGCAGCGCCTTGATGCCGAGCGGCCGATGTACGTCGGCGATACGCCGGACGATTTGCTCACCGTCAGGCGTTACAATGAGATCGGCGGCGAGATGTTGTGCTGTATTGTGCTTACCGGCCCAGCCCGCCGTGAATCCGGGGGAAAGGCGCGTTTTGCCGAACGGCACGCCGACATTATTGCCGACAACGTAAACGCCGCGCTCGCGGCTGTCGAACGATGCTCAGGAGGTGCGTTATGCCAGGCCGAAAAGCGGAGGTAGAGCGAAAGACAAAGGAAACACAAATCCAGGTCAGCATTGACCTGGATGGCACAGGCGAATCGGAGATCAGCACCGGCATAGGGTTCTTCGATCACATGCTCACGGCGCTGGCGAAGCACGGCCTCTTCGACCTCAAAGTGAGCGCGAAGGGCGATCTCGAGATAGACCCGCACCACACGGTGGAAGACGCAGGCATACTGATCGGTCGGGCTATTGACAAAGCGCTTGGCGACAAAGAGGGGCTTGCCAGATACGGATGGGCCGCCGTTCCGATGGACGAAGCGCTTATCCTGACCTCCATTGATTTGAGCGGCCGCGGGCTGCTTTGCTGCGACGTGGATTTCGCGCAGGAGAAGATCGGCGCGCTGGACACGGCGCTCGTATCGGAGTTCTTCGAGTCGGTCGCCCGAAACGCCGGCATGACTTTGCACATCCGCAAGCTCTCCGGGGAGGATCCTCACCACACAGCGGAGGCGGTTTTCAAATCCTTCGCGAAGGCGCTTCAGGCCGCGACGCGCGTGTGCGAGCGCATCCAGGGCGTTCCCTCGACCAAGGGCATCCTCTGAGCTCCATCCCGGCCCTCATTGGTTTATGAAAGGTGTGGGACTTGCAAGTAATCCCAGCTGTAGATATACGCGGCGGCAAATGCGTCCGCCTGCTTCAGGGAAGATTCGATCAGGAAACCGTATACGCGGATGACCCGGTCGAGATGGCCGCGCACTGGGCACGGCTTGGCGCGCCCCGGCTGCACGTTGTGGACCTCGATGGCGCCAGAACCGGCCAGCCGCAGAATGCAGAGGCCGTCACCCGCATCGTCCGCATGCTCGAAATCCCCGTTCAACTTGGCGGGGGAATCAGGTCGCTGGAGGCCGCCGGGCGCATGCTGGACCTGGGCCTCGAACGGGTGATAATCGGCACCTCCGCCGCTCTGGACAGAGAGTTCGCCGAGTGTATGTTCCAGGCGTTCGGCGAGCACGTCGCGCTGGGCCTGGACGCGCGCGATGGCCTGGTGGCGATCCACGGCTGGCAGGAAACTCTGGATTTGAAGGCGGTTGACTTCGCGCGGGACATGGAGGCCCTTGGTGCGCGGCGCATCATTTACACCGATATAAGCCGCGACGGCATGCTCGCAGGCGTGAACTTCGCCGCGACTGAGGAAATGGTCAACGCCGTGAGCATCCCGGTCATCGCGTCCGGCGGCGTTCGAAGCATTGACGACATTCGCAGCCTGAAAAGGCTCGAGCCGCACGGCCTGGAGGGCGTCATAACCGGGAAAGCGATCTACACCGGCTCTCTCGACCTCCGGGAGGCCATCGCCGCGGCCAAGGGATAGCTCGCCGCGACGCAAGCAAGAGCATCACGGGCGCGGACGCTCGTAGGTCGTTCCCTGCGGCGTCTCCCAAGTCGTGACCTGGCTGATAACGTCCTCGCTCACCAGCTCGCCATTCTCGTATGTCACGAGTATTTTCATCTCTCGCTTGCCGGTTCTGGCGCGCACGTACCGACGCGCTTCCGGCGGCGGCGTGATGGTCACTGTCCTGGTAATCTGCGCCTTGCAGACCACCGTGACCGGCGGCTTGCCCTTGCGAATGAGTAGTTGGTCGCCCTCGACCAGCCTGTCCAGGTCCATCTGCGGGTTGATCTTTTTCAAATCGCTGATGGGAACCCCGTACTGCACTGCCAGGTTGACCGCCCGGTCGCCCAGCTTTACCGTGTGGAAAACCGGCTCCTCCGCTATCGAGGTCAGGACACGCACGGCATCCTCCGGGGCCGCGCAGAGCTTCTCCACGCCGACGTATCGCTTCTCGACGAAGACCTCCTCCTTGAAGGTCGGCTCGACGTGCAGCCTTCCCATCTCGCGCGTGTAATGTCGTTTAACCAGGCTCAGGGCCTTCTCAGCCTGTTCCTTCTCCGGAAGAGCGACAACCGGGCTATCGTCCACTACGATGGCGAATGCCTCGACCTCCACCGGCGCTACTTCCTCCACCGCGCCGACGGCCTCCGGTGCGTCTACCAGCTTTGCGTTCTTAGGAGCGCGGCGAAGTTCCACGCGTTCGGCGAATCTGACCGATCCGGCAAGTATGCCGCTTGCTCTTTCGAGCCTCGCCTTGCGCAGTACCGCCTTTGCAGCCCTGAGGGATTCGACGGTGGCGACCGGCTTGCCGCTGACAGTAATGGTATATGGGGCTCCCGACAGGTAGAAGCCGGCTATCCAGACTCCGACGCCGGCGAGGATCAGGGCGAATACCGCTCGCTCTATCCATATCCGTCTGCTGGAGTATTTGGGTTTTTCGTCGCGCAAGGAGTGCCCTCCAAAGCGCCGGGTATATCACTACAGGCCGATGCCTGGTAATTTGAATGTAGCACCAGCAGCGCGGATTGTCAATGAAAAAGCGGCCTTGCGCTGGGCGTCCGTGGCTCGGAAACCGGTTGCTCGGTCTGTTCGGCCAATTCCGCTATTCCCCATGCGCGCAGGTGGTTAAACGTTGATGCGAGCGCGGAGGCATTGGGTAGGCGCCGGGGCCTACCCCTACGTGGAATCTCGTTTGCCGTTTCTGGTGCCGGCCTGGGTTGCTCCCAGACGTTCTCTCAGGATTTGAACGGCCCGTTCGAGTTGAGCGTCTTTCTTGCTCTTCAGGTCTTCCTTGGTGGGTTCAACTACCACATCAGGATGTATCTTTTCTTTATTCACATCCCGTCCGTTCGGCGTGAAGTACTTTGCCGTCGTGATGGACACCGCCGCTCCACCCTCCAGGTTCATGATAGTCTGCACCAATCCCTTGCCAAAGCTGTCGACGCCGACCAGCGTGCCTGCCTTGCGGTCCCTGATGGCTCCGGCTACTATTTCCGAGGCGCTGGCGCTGTTTTGGTCAATCAGCACGACCAGAGGATATACGCGGTGGTTATATTTTGAGGGCTCGGCGGGAAGCGCGCTCCGCTGGCCGCCCCTATTTTGAATTATCACTATATCGCCGCCCCGGATGAACCTGCTCCCTATGTCTATCGCTACCTCCAGCAGACCGCCGGTGTTTCCCCTCAAATCAAGTACCAGTCCGCGCATCTCCAACTTCTCAAGCTCGGTTAGGGCATCGTCCATCAGTTGGTCGCTCTGTTCGTTGAACTGTCTGAGGGCGATGTAGCCTATTTTGCTGTCGCCATCCTTCATCTCCCACACAACGATCTTGAATGGTATAACAGCTCTTTCGATCTCCACCTCCAGCAGATCGGGAACCCCCTCGCGCTTGATGGTAAGCTTGACCTTGGTGCCCTGCGGGCCGCGAATGCGCTTTACGACCTCCGCTATATCCAGCCCCTGGATCAGTTGATCGTCAACCTTTAGAATTATGTCACCGGGTTGCAAATTAGCTCGCTCGGCAGGCTTGCCCATGATCTTCGTAATGAATACGCGGCCATCTTTCTTTTCGAGTTCGGCCCCGATACCCTCGAAGTTACCGGTGTTCTCTTCCTGCATTTGCTTATGCTCGTTGGGGTCAAGAAACCTTGTGTACCTGTCGCCCAGCGCTGCGAGCATACCCCTTATGGCAGCGTATGTTAGTTGTTTGGGATCGGGCTTCTCGCCGAAGTAGTTGGCATCCAGATATGTGAAGACGTCCCAATAGGCTTCGGTAGCTGATAGTTTGGTATCGTCGCTCCCCAGGTTGGCTGTGATTGCGGTGGCGAGTCTTCCGGGCAATAGCTGCAATGCCGCCAGAACGCCATGCACGCCGTTACCTGTGCCGAGGTCGCGATAAGTGAACCCGCACAAGAACGAGGAGATTATCAGGGCGGCTATCAATATCAGGCGAGATCTTGGTTTCATATTGGTGCGTATTAGCCCTTTCGTAATTTGGTTAACAGGGTCTCCACGGCTTCTTCGAGTTGGGCGTCGCCCTTGCGCTCGTTTTGCTTAACTTCTTTATCCGGCTTCAATCCCCTGCCTTCGAGATCGAAGCCCTTTGCGGTCAGCATCTTGCCGGTCGTGAGTACTGCTACCGAGCCATCCTTAAGCAGCAAAGGCGTTTGCAGCAATCCATCGCCGAAGGTTTTTGCGCCCACCAGGCTTGCGGCCACGTTTTCTCTCAGGGTTCCGGCTACCAGCTCTGCCACACCTGCCGTTCCACCGTTGATGAGAACCGACACCGGCATGTTTAGCCCTCGCGCTTTCGGCGTCTTTATAGTGTGCTGGCGTCCTTTTTCCTGGATGGTGGCTATAACGCCGCCGCCTGTGATTCTACATGCTACCTCTTTGGCTGATTCCATGAGTCCGCCAGGGTTGTTGCGCAGGTCCAGCACAAGCGCCTTCGCACCGTTTGTCCGAGCATGTTCCAACTCCGGCGCAAACTCGCGAACTGCCCGCTTATTAAACTGGGAGATGCGGATATAAGCGATGCCCTTCTTCAGCATCCGACCTGTCACGGGGTCAACCTCTGTGCCGCGACAGAGCAACTTAGATTCGATGGGCTCCTTATGTCCTGGTCGCTCCACCCGCATGCTTATCTCCCCCGGGGACTTTGCTGTGAGTGACTCAAGGGCATCGTGGATTTGTATTCCTTCCTTGAGTTTCTTGAATGCTGCCTCGTATGCTTCCTGGTAAGTAAACTCGTCAGCCTCTCCGTTGCGCACGGCTACGCGCAACTTTTCCATCTCAGGTGTTGTAAACGGGTCGTGCGTTATTATCCACTTCCCATCAATATGCGTGATTGAGTCTCCGGGTTTCAGGCCGGCTGTCTCTGCCGGGCTGCCGGGCATGGGCGCAACCACGATGATTTTGGTGATCTCCAGCTTGCCGACCTTCTCGTTCCTGAGTGCGAGGACCGCCCCTATTCCGCGCAATCGCCCCGACCCGGCGTCGTCGAGGAGCTTTCGCTCCTTCGGATCCAGGAATCGGCTGTCAGAGTCGGAGAGCTGCTCCAACATGCCCCGCACTGCCCCGTGTGCCATCGCGGTCTCGCGTTCTCCAGTGATCGGCTCCACATAGTGGACTTTGAGCAGTTTGAGAACATCGCTCACCAATTCCCGGTTTTCGCTCGTACCTTGCTTTGTGCTCGCCAGAGTGACCGGCGACCATTCCGGCGTGAGCTTCAGCAATGCATACGTTGGGGCTGAGACATTCTCAGGCGGCGTTGAGGCGGTCTGCCATGAACGGAGCTCCGCCCCTGCAACGAACGCTCCACAGGCCAGAGTCGCCACCAGCAGCCAGGCTGCAATTGTCTTAATCCGATTTCGCAATTTATGCCATCCTTGCTCGGAGATTGATTACGTATTACCCATGTCATCCGCTCTAAAACGGCGGCACTGATACGCCATTCCTTTGAACTTCGAAGTGCAGGTGCGGTGCGGTGCTCAAGCCCGTGCTGCCGACGAGGGCTATGTGCTGCCCTTGCTTCACGGTCGTACCGGCGCTCACCAGGAAGCCCGAGCAGTGCCCATAGAACGTGCTTACGTCCTTGCCGTGGATGATGACCACTGTATTACCATAGGCGCCGCGCCGTCCTGCGAATGCGACGTATCCTCCTGCTGCAGCCCTTATGGTCGTACCCATCGGCGCCGCGATATCTATACCCGTATGCATCCTCCGACACTTCAAAATCGGATGGTACCGCATTCCGAATCCGGATGAAATCCGACCGGAGACGGGCTGTATGAAGCTGCCGCGCCAGACTTGGCCGAACCTGCGGCCCTCCGGAGTCTTCTGTATCCGCCGAATCATGTCTGCGATAGCCCTCGAATCTGCTTCAAGGGCGGCCAGCTTCTGCTCGTACTTCGCGCGGTCTTTCTCTATATCCTTGAGTATCTGCTGGCGCTCCTGAGTATGCTCGCATGCGGTTTGAGTCAGCACCCTCTGCTTTCGCTCCAGCCCTGTCCTCTCCCGCTCCTGAAACTCAAGACTCGCATTCAGCTCTTCGACGGCCTGCTTATCCTTCTTGATCGCCTCTACGAGCTCCACGTCTCTGTTCATGATCTTGCGGCAGTCGTACGCCCGGCTCAGAAGGTCCCAGAAATCGGCCGAGCCCAGCAAGACGCTCAAGTAGCTGACATTTCCGTGCTTGTACGTATCCGCCAGGCGCGCCGCCAGGAGGTCGTTTCTCTCCTTCAGCCGCTTCTCTATTCTTTCCAGCTCGGCTCGTATCACCGCGAGCTTGTTTCTCGTGCCGCGGAGCTGGCTTTGTATGTCTCTCAAGTTGGCTCGCGTCACGTCGAGCCGGCGCTCGGCGACCGCGAGTTGATAGGCGGCGTTCCGTTGCTTCTCCTTCGTGCTCCGCAGGTCCCGGCGCACATCGTTTATCCTGTGCGATGTCAGGCTCAGCTTGCTCGTCAGGCTGCGAAGGCTCGGACCGCTAGCGGATGGTCCGGCCGCCAGCGCGCTTAAAAGAACTGCCAGGATCGATACGGAAGTGAGTTTCTTGGATTGATGCATCCGAAATCCCCCTTCGCGTCTGTAATACGGTCTGCTCAGATCTTCAGGAACCGCCGTATTGATATCAGACTGCCCGCAGCCCCTACAAAGCAGCCGAGCGCGACCATGCTCTCTAGGAGATACAGCGGGTCAACCTCAGTGATAAAGCGACCGAACAATGGGACTCTCCGCGTCACTTCTTGCGTGACGTAGTGGGAGCCCCCCAGAACGAGCAGGTATGCGATGCCGCCGCCGGCTGCGCCGAGTATCATGCCTTCCAGGACCAGCGGCAGCCGGATGAACCAATTCGTGGCGCCCACGAGCTGCATGATCCTGATCTCACGCCGCCTGGCGTGAAGTGTCAGCCGGATCGTGTTGCTAACGATGAGTGCTGTGATTAGAAAAAGGGCGACCGCCGACGCCACGCCGATCAACCTCACGACGTCGGCAATGCTGATTACCTGCTCTACGATCTGCCGGGCTTCGACGACCTCATCAATGTTGGACATCCGCCTGATGGCCTTCGCTCTTCGGGCGGTGTACCTGGGATCGTCCAGCTTGACGCGGAACTTGTCCGGCAGCGGGTTCTCTTCGACGCCGGATAGCTCGATCTGCTCGCCAAGGTTGGCTTTCATTTGCTCCCAGGCCACGTCTTTCGGCATCAACCTGACAGATGTTACGTGCGGCATGGCCCTGAGCTGCGATCCCAGCTCGGCGACATCCGCCTCTGAGGTCCCCTTTTCCAGGAAAACGCCGATCTCGAAATCCTTCAGCAGGGACTGGGTGGCGTTGTTCAGCCCCAGCATCAACAGAGCGAACGCTCCCAGGACGCCGAATGACAGCGCAATCGTTATAACTGAAACCGTGGACATCAGCCCATTTCGCACGATGCCGACGGCCGATTCTTCTATGGCATAGTTAAGGGTTCGCAAGCTCATAGTACCTGCCCTTTGCCTCGTCCCTGGCAATGGTTCCCCTGTCGAGGGCGATTACTCGCTTACCCATTCTATCCACGATGTGCTGGTCGTGGCTCGCAACGACTATCGTCGTGCCCCTAACGTTTATACGCGCGAGAAGCTGGACTATGTCCCACGACGTGTCCGGGTCGAGGTTTCCGGTGGGCTCGTCTGCCAGAAGGATCGGTGGATCATTCACCAGCGCGCGGGAGATCGAGACTCTCTGCTGCTCGCCGCCGGACAACTGGTGTGGATATGCATCGGCCCTGTCCAGCAAGCCGACGAGGTCCAGCACCTGCGGCGTCCGGGTCTCTATCTCCCTGCGAGAAGCTCCGGTCACATAGAGCGCGAACGCCACGTTCTCCCAGGCTGTCTTTTGAGGCAGGAGCCGGAAGTCTTGGAACACCACCCCGATGCTCCGGCGGAGACGCGGAACTGCGCTTCCCCTGAGCCGCGTCACGTCCTGGCCGCCGACGATGACCTTTCCCTTTGTCGGCTTTTCTTCCCTGTATGTGAGCTTCAGCAGGGTGGATTTCCCGGTTCCCGTCGGGCCGACAATAAAGACGAACTCGCCCTTCTCGATCCGCAGATTCACGTCCCGGAGCGCCTGTATATCGTTCGGATAGCTCACCGATACGTCTCTGAACTCGATCATCCTGGAAACCTGCACGCCCTCGCCGGACTTTTGCCAGTATACCAAATGGGGTCGAGGATTGCAAGCGAGGTGAGCCGTCGGCCAGGGCGAACGCATCTAAATTCCGGAGTGGCCGGATTGGCTTCAGACAGAGTCCCCGAAGGGGGACTCTGTGCTTTTCCAGCCGTGACTTCAGTTGCCGGGCGGTTAAAACCACGGCTACAAATGCACAAAGTCGGCCTGCGCCGACTGATCTCTCATCGAAACAGCGGCGAATTCAGTTAGATGCGTTCGCCCTGTATGTCGGGCAGATTAGTTGACGGTTCCGCATTTTTCGTGGTAGGATTCCATCAGTAAATGTTAATATACTGATAGCCCCTCAAGGCCGTCATCTCGCGGCTGATGAGCGGGCTCGAAGTATGGGGTGTGGGTAACCAGCGCTTTCAGGAGGAAAACAGCGTGAATCTACTCAAGAAGCTGGAGGATTTCCGCCTGCTCCCGGCGTTTGTCGTCGCGAGCATGGCTCTGGGCATACTCATTGGCAAGGTCTTCGGCATATCGGAGTACCAGCTTACGCCGCCGATTGACGCGATCAAGCAGATATTCCGCGGCGCCTACACGTTCAGCCTGCCGAACATCCTGGCGCTTGGGGTCGTTGTCGGCTTGTTCCTGATGATGTATCCCGCCATGACCAACGTGCGGCTGAACGAGCTTGGCCGGGCCTTCAAGTCGCCGAAGCAGCTCGCGGTCGTGGTCTTCTTCAACTATGCCGTCGCGCCGTTCTTCGCCGCGCTGCTGGCGCATATCTTCCTGGCCGGGAACCGGGAGCTGATGACCGGACTGGTGCTGTACGGCCTGGCGCCGTGCATCGCCATGGTGATCGTCTTCACGTTCCTCGCACGCGGCAATACCCCGATGGCGCTGGTATTCGTGGCTTTCAATTCCATCATTCAGATGATTCTCATACCCGTGTACGCAAAGCTGCTGATCGGCAGGGTGAGCTTCGATGTCTGGCTGGTCGCGGAGAGCGTCGCGCTCTATCTCGGACTTCCCCTGGCGCTTGGGTTCGTCACGCGGCGGATCGGCGTCGCCCGCATGGGAGAAGAGGGGTTCGAGAGGTTCAGGGCAGTGCTGAACGCCGTTTCGATTCTCGGCCTGCTGTTCACGCTGGTAGTCATGTTCGGCCTGAAGGGCGATCTGATCATCGAGCGGCCGATAATCGTGCTCCAGATGGCGATTCCGATGACGATATTCTTCTTCGTGATATTTAATGTGGTTTACCTTGTGGGATGGAAGCTGAAATTCTCGTATGAGGATGCCGTCGCTACCGCGTTTAACTCGACCGGCCGGGATTTTGAGATAGCAATCGCCATTGCGATAACGGCGTTCTCACCGATGGTGGCGCTGTCAACCGTCGTCGGCCCGCTGATCGAGGTGCCGGTGATGCTGGCCCTGGTATGGATAGCCAGAACGACCAGGGCGCGGCTTTTCGGTAATTCCACGGAGGCTGGCCGGGACACAAGTTCGGGAAGTACGCGCCTGATGGTCTAGCATGGCGCGATGCGAAGAAAGCTGACAGCAATGGGTTGAATGGTCGTGCCTGTGGGTACTTATCCTTCATGAGGAGGCGATGAAAAGTGTCCAAGGCAGCGATGTTTACACGGGGGCAAGCGTTTGCACTCAAGCAGATGCTATCCTTACTCCAGCGATGCTCCGACGAAAGCATCCTCACATTGACCCGGGCGGCGGAGGTCATCGCTCGCGATCCCAGGCACAAGGGCCAGATCGCCTGGATACGGGGGCTATTCGAGCAAGGGCATCCATGCATCGAGCTAACGCGGAGAATCCTGCGGGACACGGATCCCCGCGTGCGCGAGAATGTGCTGATGAACCTTTTCGTGCGTGCGACCTGGGAAGGCGCCGAGAAGCGGAAGGCTTTCGAGAAAGCGCACGGCTTCCAGCCGCCGTTCCTCATCGTGATCAGCCCGACTATGCGCTGCAATCTGCACTGCTTCGGCTGCTACGCCGGCGCCTATAGCCGGGACGAGGAGCTCGCCACTGAGGAGATTGACAGAGTAGTGGCCGAGGCCAAGGATATGGGAATCCACTTCATTACCATATCCGGCGGCGAGCCGTTCGTGCGCAGAGACCTGCTCGACATATTCCGAAAACACAGCGATGTCGCCTTCCACATATACACCAACGGAACGCTAATAGATGAGGAGATGGCGAAGTCCTTCGCCGAGCTCGGGAACGTGGCTCCGGCGATAAGCGTGGAAGGCTTCGAGAACGAGACCGACTTGCGCCGCGGCAAGGGCGCCTACCAGAAGATCGTGAGCGCGATGCAGGCGTTGAACTCGCACGGGTGCATGTATGGGTTCTCCGCCACGGTAACGCGCCGGAACGCAGACCTCCTGATCTCCGAAAGTTTCCTCGAACACTATCTCGATCTGGGCGCTTACTTCGGGTGGTTCTTCGTTTACGTCCCGATCGGGCGGCGGCCGTCTGTGGAACTGATGCCTACTCCCGAGCAGCGAAACCGCCTGCGCGAGCGGACGCTGGAAATCAGACGCACCCGGCCGATCTTCGTCGGGGACTTCTGGAACGACGGACCGCTCACCGGCGGATGTATGGCCGGAGGTCGCATGTACGCCCACATAAACCATCGGGGGGACGTCGAGCCGTGCGTATTCTCCCACTTCGCGGTTGACAACATTCGCAACAAGTCGCTCCATAAGGCGCTGGACTCGCCGTTCTTCCGCAGCATTCGAAGCCGCCAGCCGTTCAACGAAAACCACCTCACGCCCTGCATGATTATTGACAACCCGCAGATACTGAGGGACGTCGTGTCCCTATCGAACGCCTATTCAACAGACACCGGAGGCGAAGCGCTTCTCAATGGTTGCGCGGCACACCTGGACGCCTATGCCGCGGAGTACCAGTCCATCGTACGCGGCCCGTGGGAGCGCGACTACGAATGGGCAAGGGGGTCGTAGGCGCAGTTGTAACTCATGGCTGTCGGCCCAGATTGCCAGGGGCAGGACGCGCTGCCTCAATGATCCATTTGCCAAACGATGTCGGCCGACCAGTGGCCGTCGTGACTCTGGTAGCAGTAATCCTCGGCTTTGAGGCCCTTCTGCGGCCCGCTTGGTAATCCGCCTTCGGGCCAGGTAACCGGCGATGGGTGAGCAGGGAGTAGGCGTCCGCCGTCGTCCTTCAGGTTTCGGCCTATGCTGTAAAGCAGAAACCCTTTCCCCTGCCGCTTGTATATGAAGTCCTTGCCGCTGAACGGGTCATCCGGCAGCTTCCACGCAAGCCTCGATCTCAGGCCGTCGAGCGTCTCTGGATAAGAGCCGAACCGGTCCTTGTATGCGAGAAGCCCCAGGAGCACCTGATCGCCTGCTATTTTCGCCGCTGCGTCATCGCGTGCAGACCTGGCGCGGGCGAAACTTGGGAGCAAGATGGCAGAGCAAATGGCAAAGCGTGGGAATTCAGGCTCGGCGTCGAGGTTTGTACGGGCGGTTTCCCGATAAGGCAGGCGCGCGGCGTTGACCTGCGTGCTCATGTAGTCAAGGTAGACCATCTCGTCAGCGTACAGTACAGGACGCCAGATCCAGCGTCTTAGCGATGGCGCGATGAGTCGCTCGGCGAGCGTGGGATCGGAGCCGGAAAGTTCCCCGATATCCGCTCGGCGTGCGTAATCGAAAAGCCACAGCCCGAGCGCCCTATCGCCTTGCATAGCCTTCACGTAGCCCGGGATCGGGTCAATACCTGCCAGCACATCGTATAGCCGCCTGGCCTGTGTTTCGTTGATCTCGCCATATTCCAAGATGTCCCGAAGCCCTCGGTAACCGATCTCGACCATTGTTGCCCGCACAAGCTGGCCGATCAGCACCGGGTCATCCTTTATGGACTCGCTCACCCTTAAATCCATCTCAATCAGCCGGACGGCCTCGTCCATCCTGCCCTCTTTCGCGGCCAGCAGTGCAGTGGCGCAGAACAGAATCGCCAGTTTCCTCATCTTGGAATAGTGGGGGAAGATCGCGCCCGCGCCGGCCTCCCAGTTCACGGGAAACTGGCATTTCGGGCGGGATATAGCCTGTTCTACGAGGGGCAGAGCCGGGCGAAGGCGGTTTACCACCAGCCTTGCCTCATTCCACAGGCCGGGGTTTTCCCTGCGCTCCCCGGCGGACGGGAACTTCCCCAGCGTCTCGAAATCCTTCTCCGCCGTTGGGCCGGAGAGCTTCTCGAAAGCCTTCGCATAAATGACGGCGGCGTTCTCCGCATCGGGGACCTTGGGCTTACCCAGCTCGGCCATTGACACCGGCTCGCCCCTCGCTTTTATCGCGGCGAGCTTCGCCTCCAACCGGCGGCCCAGGATGATGGTGGCCGTGCCGTGTATCACGGCGAGGACGAGCGCCAGGACGAGGAGCCGCGGGATGATCCACTTGGAAATGCGGAATATCCCTTTCCCCATGCGTATGAAAGTCGGAAACTGCTGGCTGAGATCAAGTCGGTTCACAGTCGGTCATCTCCTTCCAAATCGTCTGGGAGGCCGCCATCCCTCGGGGACAGCGCGAGCATCCTTCGAAGCTCCCTATGCCGTGCGAACAAGCCGCCTTCGGCCGCGCAGGGGGTGATCGCGCTATTGGCCGGCCTGCCGTCCATCATTTTGGCCAATCGCGACTGAGCCGCGCGATCGGAGACGTTTGCGAGAATCACAAAGAGGATTGCCATGCTCGCAAGAAGCGGCTTCCAGCGGCTGATCCGGAATGCAGGCCGCCTGGACCGCTGCCGCGCCAGCTCCTCACGGTTCCGCTGAATGATCCTTTGCTTCATCCCATTTGGCGGCTCCGGCGACCAGGACTCGCGGAGCATTTTCTCTATGCGTCTGTCATCCATTTCAATCCTCCTCCAGGGCGCGCCTGAGCCTGTCAATCCCGTAGCGATACCGGCGCGATACCGGCTCGCCACGGTGCTGATCGAGGCGCCGACTGCCTTCGCAATCTCCCTGAACGTCATCTGCTCGAATATCTTGAGCGCGAGAACCTCTCGCTGCTCGACGGGCAGCAGAGCGAAGCGCTCGCGGAGAGCAAGCGCCTTTGCCGACGGTCCTTCCGCGGCAGGCTGCGCATGGAAGCTGCTGTGCGTTTCATCGGCGATTTCATTCCTGCGGCGCTTGCTTCGGAGTATGCTGTAGGCGGCGTTCCGGGCCGCGGCGAAGAGGTAGGCCTTCGGGTTTCTCACTCCGTCCAGCCGCCTGCGCTCCCGTGCGATGCGGATGAAGACATCCTGCACGGCGTCCTCGGCATCCTCCGCCGAGCCGAGGAGCGACAGCGCGTACCGGAACAGCGCGTGGGCGTATTCGTCGTAAAGCTGTTCCAGGGCCGCCTCGCCGGTTTCTGCTCTATCCCGCAACGTAATGACTCCGAAGCCGACAGTGATTCGGGCTTCCGGCTCTTCCATAAACCCTCTCTATCTTAATAAGACGCCGGGAGTCCGCGGTTTTGTTTAAGGCGAGCGATGTTGGCGCATCGCCCGAGTGTAAGACGAATCGTGGTGGGAAAGTGTTCGCAAGCGCCCGCGAGAGGCTGGGTTACAGCCCCCTGTGGATTGCAAAACCCGGTTGACATCCCCGCAACCCCTGTGGTAGGATTACATCAGTAAATGCTGATACACTGATGAAGGTGGGGGCTTATAATGTCTCGCCTGGCGCGGATTTTCCAGGCCCTGGGCAACGACGCGCGGCTCAGGATACTGAAGGAGATAGCCAAACGCGGGGAAGCCTGTGTATGCGAAGTCATCGAGGCTACCGGGATGGGGCAGTCGGCTGTGTCACACCACCTGAGTGTGCTTCGAAACGCCGGCATAGTCCGCGACCGCAAGTCCGGCCTGTGGGTAATCTACTCCATTGACCGGGAGCTTCTTCAGGGTGAAGTCGGCGCGTTCATTTCGGACCTGATGAAGTCTATCGAGGACGCTCCCCCGGAGGCGGCGGAAGTCAGGCTCGCACTCAAGGCGTAAATTCCCGGGCCTTGCATACGAGTAAGGCGCAGACGTCCCGATGAGCGGACCCTGGTTCCAACCAAGGAGGGCTAGAAATGACAAACACAACCAAACCGAGGTTTGTTATGTGTATTTGCACTGGTCAGTGCCCAGGCTTCCAAGGTCTGGATGTTTGGGCCCTACTGAACTATGTGCGGAATGAGCTGGATGTAGGGTATGCGATCCTCCATCCGCAGCTCTGTGTTGATGATGGAGATCGGTTCTGGCGCGATTACGCCAAGCCTGGCGCGAAATACGTTGTCGGCGGGTGCGATCCAAAAATGCAGCGCAAGATGTTCAAGGATGCTCTCGAAGACGTGGGCGCCGATTTCGACACTCAGATCGTTGCGCTCGACCTACGGAACATGTCTACCGAGGCAGCCATGGAGAAGGTCAGGGAAGCTATCGAGGGCATAACACAGGATACCGGGGGCTAACGTATGGAACGCGATCGGAGCACATACACCGGTTTACCAAGAGACGAAATTGACTGGTTTCCCAAGATTGATCCGGCGCTCTGCCGACCGGAAGAGTGCGGATACCACTGTGTGTCGTTCTGTCCGTTCGGCGTTTTCGAGCGGCAAGGCAATGCTGTGGTTGTCGCCAACCCTTATGGCTGCAACGTGGGCGACGAGTCCTGCCGATTTCAGTGCCCATTCGGTGCCATAAACTTCCCTACACGGCAGGAGTTGAAGGAGATGCTCCGCAAAGTTCGCGCCGCCCATGAAAGGAGTTAGACAACCATGGTGTTTAACGTGCCGAGGGAGAAGATTCCGTGGTTTCCCACAGTTGATCACGAAAAGTGCACAGGCTGCAAGGAGTGCTTCAATTTCTGTAAGAACGGTGTCTTCGAGTGGGACGAGGTTGAAAACAGACCGAGAGTCGTGCGGCCGTTCAATTGCGTGGTCGGTTGCAGCGCGTGTGCAAACCTGTGCGAGCAGGAAGCCATCACATTCCCATCTATGCAAGATATCAGACGCATTATAGAATCTCAGAAAGGCTGACCATCTCCGCTTGAGCTCCTAGGTCATGGGTCGGCATCTTGCCGACAATTCTTAGGGGCAGGGAGGCCGAGCGTGAATCCGAATGTGAGAAAATTCCTGGCGCTCCTTTTCGTCTTTCTCGCGGCGTATTTCGTGCCGCTGGACTCCATACAGGTCCGCGGGCCCTTCTATGAAGCGCTTGCGATGCTTCAAGAATACGCCCGGCAGCACGTGCTGCTCTGCCTCGTCCCGGCATTCTTCATAGCCGGCGCGATAGCGGTCTTCGTGAGCCAGGCGTCCGTGATGAAATACTTTGGGCCGAGGGCGAACAAGCTGCTCTCCTACTCCATAGCATCCGTTTCGGGGACCATTCTGGCGGTGTGCTCGTGCACGGTGCTGCCGCTCTTCGCCGGGATATACACCCGCGGCGCAGGCCTCGGTCCCGCGGTGGCGTTCCTCTATTCCGGCCCGGCGATCAACGTCCTGGCCATAATTCTCACCGCGCGAGTCCTGGGCCTGGAGATGGGCGTCGCCCGCGCATTCGGAGCGGTTGGGTTTGCCTTTATAGCGGGACTGCTCATGCACCTGTTCTTCATTAAAGAGGAGCGTGAGAAAGTAAAGCAGGCCGAGGAATTCCATCTTGGAGAGATTGAAGAGGCAAGGCCGTTGTGGCGAACCGCGTCCTATTTCGCGGTTATGGTAGGTATACTCATCTTTGCGAACTGGGGAAAGCCGTTCATTGATGCGGGCGCTTGGGCGGCGATATACCACTCCAAATGGGCTGTCACCAGCGTGCTCGTGTGCGGCCTCGCGCTGATGCTCCCTAGCTGGTTCGGCAAGCACGAGCTGAAGGAATGGACATCCGCCACCTGGGGATTCGCGCTTCGAATATTCCCGCTCCTGTTCGGGGGAGTGCTGGTTTCCGGATTCCTGCTGGGAAGGCCGGGCCACGAGGGGCTGGTCCCGTCCTCGTGGGTTGCGTCACTGGTTGGCGGCAACTCGCTTTTCGCCAATTTCTTCGCGTCTCTATCGGGCGCGCTGATGTATTTCGCCACGCTGACCGAAGTCCCAATCCTTCAGGGGCTGATGGGCTCCGGCATGGGCAAGGGTCCCGCTTTGGCGCTGCTCCTGGCGGGGCCGTGCCTTAGCCTGCCGAGCATGCTCGTGATAAACAGCGTCCTCGGCCCAAGGAAGACGGCGGCGTATGTCAGCATTGTCGTAGTTTTGGCCACAATCGCCGGCTTGATTTATGGAGGTATATAGTCTCAGTGATTCGGGCCGACAGATGGATACGGGCGGGGCATGTACGCGGAAGCTGAGGGAGTGGTGTTAACCTAACCCCCTCGCCCCCTTCCCGAAGCGGGAAGGGGGAATCCGCCGCGGCGGACACCCCTCTCCATTTCGGAGAGGGGCCGGGGGAGAGGTTGGCCTGCGAAAGCATGTGGTTGATCATGAAAAGGAGGAATTCATATGAAGATCCAGGTACTGGGCCCGGGCTGCCCGAGGTGCAAGATGCTCACCGCGAATGTCGAGCAGGCTATCCAAGATTTGGAACTGGATGACGCGACGGTCGAAAAGGTAACCGGCATCGCCGACATCGCGAAGTTCGGCGTGATGATGACCCCGGCGCTCGTCGTTGACGGCCGGGTCGAATCCGCCGGCAAGGTGCTGAGCGCAGCCGAAGTCGCCAGGATATTGAAGCCCTAACCGCTGGTTTAGGTCCGAAAGGATGGGATACTCGCATGAGCAAAGGATGGAAAATCGCCATAGTTGTCCTCCTCGCTGCCGCGGTTGTCGGCAGTGTGACTCTGAAGGCGCAAAAGAGCAAGGGCGCCGCTTCGGTAGCCGAGCGTGGAACTGCAACGACGGCCGATGTCGCTCCCGACGGTTCTTCGCTCGAGCCTGGGAAGGCGCCGCCGGATGAACCAAAGGCGGGTTCGGCTACTTCTGCGAAGCCTCCAGCGCGGCAGACCAATCAGTTGAAACCAACGGTGGCGCCGCAGCCGCCGAAGCCGAAGGCGCTCCCGAAGCTCGTGGACCTCGGCGCTACGAAATGCATCCCCTGCAAGATGATGGCCCCGATTCTGGAGGAGCTTGCGAAGGAGTACAAGGGAAAGCTCGTAGTAGAGTTTATTGACGTGTGGGAGAATCCAGGAGCTGGCGAGAAGTACGGAATCACCAGCATCCCGACTCAGATATTCTACGATGAGAAAGGCAGGGAGTTCTTCCGACACGTGGGCTTTTATCCAAAGGAGGACATCCTGGCTCAGTTCAAAGAACACGGTATAAATTTTGACAAGGAGTAGACCCAAATGAAAGCGCTGCCTATTGTGCTGGTTCTGCTAGCGATGACTGCACCCTCGGCCGTCGCGGATCAGGAACAAGTTAGCGTGAAGGTCGCGGATGCTTACCCCTATCTGTGTTCCGGGGCGCTTCGCTATGCGCAAATCGCCGATCTGGAAGGCGGGGTGATCGCCTCGTCAGAGGGTCTTGTTATCATGGAAAAAGACCTGAACGAGGAGATTGCGAAGTTTCCGAAATCCCTGCGTGGGGAGATCGAGAAGTACCCGATTTATGCCCTGGAGCAGGCGATAACGAGGAAGCTGCTCGCCCAAGAGGCTGGGGACTGGGCAAAGAAAAACGGGAAGGAGACGACGGCCTCGGAGAAAGATTTGGTCCAGCAGTATCTGTCGGCGCAAGTCCCTCAATCCACGGTCAGCGATCGGGAGGTGGAAGAGTTTTACAAGGAGCGCGCCAATATGTTTGGGGGAGCGTCGTTCGACCAGGTGAAAAGCGCGATAAAGAGCTTTCTTCAAGATAGCAAAACGGCGGAGGCCGCGCGTGGATTTGCAGACCTGGCCGGCCGGCGCCACAAGATATTAGTTTCGTCGTCGTGGATCAAGAAACAGGTTGACTCGTGGTCGAAGAATCCAGTGGAGCAGGCCCGCGTATCCGGAAAGCCGAGCTTTGTCAACTTCGGCGTAATAGGGTGCTGCGACAAGATGTATCCGATCGTCGAGGAGATGCGCTCCAAGTACGGAGGCAAGCTGAATGTAGTTTTTATCCACGTGGGCAAGGAGAGGATTTTGCCCGAGCTATACGGCATCGGGTCCATACCGGTGCAGATCTTTTTCGACAAGGAAGGCAAGGAAATATTCAGGCATGAGGGCTTTCTCCCCAAGGAGCAGGTAGTCGCAAAGCTCAGAGAGCTGGGGATCGAGTAGCCATGGAGCAGCTCTTCACCAGTCTCACACATGCGGTCGAGGGCGCGCCCGCCATCGCGCTCGGCGCCGCATTCGTGTGGGGCATACTCAGCATAATCCTGAGTCCGTGCCACCTATCGAGCATTCCCCTCGTTGTGGGATTCATCGGGCAGCAGGGGAAGATGACTCCCAGGCGCGCGCTCGGTATATCCTCCATATTCGCGGTCGGGATTCTGATTACCATAGGACTGGTAGGGCTCGTCACGGCTTCCGCCGGGCGCATGATGGGGGATATCGGGCCGTATGGGAATTACATCGTCGCGGCTGTCTTCTTCGTCGTGGGCCTGTACCTCCTGGACGTCATCCCGATGCCCTGGTCAGGCCCTAATATCGGGATGAAACGGAAGGGCCTGCTTGCGGCGTTCGTCCTCGGCCTGGTATTCGGAATCGCCATCGGCCCCTGCACTTTTGCCTACATGGCGCCGATGCTGGCGGTGACCTTCAGGCTTGCCGCGACCAGCCTGGCCTATGGGGTGCTGCTTCTGCTCACATACGGGGTCGGCCACTGCTCGGTTATCGTTCTTGCGGGCACATCAACGGAGCTTGTCGAGCGGTATCTGAACTGGAACGAGGAATCGAAGGGCGTCTCGGTTCTGAAAAGGGTCTGCGGCGCGCTCGTCCTGCTCGGCGGCGTGTATATGATCTACACGGCGCCGTAACAGGCGTCCCTCGCCTCAGTAAGCGCTCCAGAAACACCTGGTACTATTACCTGTTTTCCGGGTTTCATGGCTGCAAGCTCTTGACTCATCCTGCAGGCGGGCAGTAAAATAGCATTGGTCGCTTGCTTACACTGCCTACGAGCGGTACGGCAAAGCCGAGACAATTGGAGGAGAAAAGGATGAGGAAAGCGTTTGCGGTAACGGCAGCCGTTGCGCTGCTGTACCTGGGCGGTCTCGCGCAGGCGGATGTGTTCAACCTGGGTTCGGGCCTCACGAACCTGGAAACCGTCGTGGTCGGGGATCCGGGAAATGCGGCTGATACCCGCTACGAGACTCCCGGCTATGGCGCTGTGGGCTACACCTACATCGGCAAGTATGAAGTCACCGCCGCGCAGTATTGTGATTTCCTGAACAACAAGGCCAAGACCGACACATACCACCTATACAGCGGCAACATGTGGGACGACCCCTACGGCTGCAAGATTCAGCGCAACGGCACGTCGGGCAGCTACAGCTACAGCGTGGCAAGCGACTGGGCGAACAGGCCAGTGAACTACGTGAGCTACTGGGACGCCTGCCGGTTCACCAACTGGCTGCACAACGGCCAGGGCAACGGCGACACAGAAACCGGCGCATACACCCTTGACGGCTATAACGGCGCTGATGGCCGCAATATCGTTAGAAACCTTGGGGCTCGCTTCTGGATGCCCAGCGAGGATGAGTGGTACAAGGCGGCCTACTACAAGGGCGGCGGGAGGAACGCCGGTTACTGGGACTATCCGACACAGAGCGACTCGGCTCCAAGCAACGTCCTGGGCAATCCGACAGACCCGGGCAACAGTGCGACCTACTACAACAACGGTTGCACCATCGGCAGTCCGTATTATCGGACGGAGGTAGGCGCTCACGAGAACTCTGGGAGTGCCTACGACACGTTCGACCAGGGCGGCAATGTTTGGGAGTGGAACGAGACTGTGGTAAAATACGCCAATCGCGGACTGCGTGGCGGTGACTTCGGCGACGGCGGCTCCAGCCTCCAGGCATCGGGCCGCAGCTACCTCACCCCGCACTACGTGGAGTACTACGTCGGGTTCCGTGTCGCCGGAGTTGTTCCTGAGCCGTCACCGGTTATCGCGCTGGCTTGTGGTTTGGGATCACTTCTCGCTTTCAGACGGCGTAGGGCGTAGACCCATTTCGGATTGCGGATTTGTTGAACCACCAAGACGCCAAAAGGGAGGGCGAAGGTCCTCCTGAGCCGCAGACCTTCGCATACTACCCGGACACGGCTCAGCAGGAGCTTCGCCCTCCCATATTGACGGGTAGGGATTTCCGAATCCCTACCCGAAACCCTGGGGTGGCGATTCGGAAATCGCCACCCATCCCGATGTAGAGGCGCGGTTTTTTGAACAATCCCAACTGGAACGAGGAATCGAAGGGCGTCTCGGTTCTGAAGAAGGTCTGCGGCGTCCTCGTCCTCCTCGGCGGCGTGTATATGATCTACACAGCGCCCTGACGGGGCGTCCGCTCAGTGGAAAGCAAGCATTTGGATCCAACAGGAGTGACCGTGGCAAACAAGTATAGCCCAAAGGAGAATGACCGATCACATCGAGTAATATGGACAATCCCGACAGAGTAAGATTGTTGGTCATGACCGACATCAGCTCGCTTTTCGCCCGGCAAGGCGAACCCGACGACACGGAATCACTCATCCGCCTGCTGCTTTACGCAGACAGGTTCGGTATCGAAGGATTGATCGCCACGCATACCTACAACGGCGATTGTGTCAACCCTGACTATATCCGCGCGATCATACGCAAATATGGAGATGTGCACGCGAACTTGCTGCTGCACAGCCCGCATTTCCCTCCCGCGGACCACCTGCTCAGCCTGGTCAAAACGGGCCATACCGACAGGCACAACATGGGCGAAGGAATGGACACGGAGGGTTCCGACTGGATCATCAGCGTGGTAGACAAACCGGACCCAAGGCCTGTTTGGATCACGATATGGGGAGGTCCCCGAGAACTGGCCCAGGCGCTGTGGACGGTGGAGCAGACACGGAGCTCGGAAGAGTTCGCTGCGTTCAAGTCCAGGATAAGGGTACATGCCATCATAGACCAGGACAATACAGCCGGCTGGATTAGGGAGCACAACCCCGACCTGTTCTACATCACCAATTATCACGCATTCCGGGGGATGTATCGCGGCGGTGACGCCTCGCTGGTTTCCCCGGAGTGGGTTGATACTAACATCATTCACGACCACGGCCCATTGGGAGAATCCTACCCGAACTACGCCGGCGGGGACCCCTGGGGCAACGACGTAAAAGGAGTCAAAGAGGGCGACACGCCGTCGTTCTTATACTTGATGCCCAACGGGCTGGGAGACCCCGAGCACCCTGAATGGGGAAGCTGGGGCGGACGCTTCAACGCACCCGGTCCTCACTATTACGACGCGAAAGACACAGTGGACGGAGTCAGGAACGAACGAGCTACCGTGTATCGTTGGCGCCCCGCATATCAGGCCGGCTTTGCAGCCCGAATGGACTGGTGCACGCAGCCCTGCGAGAAGGCAAACCACGAGCCAATCGCGGCAATAACAGGAAACCGGGAGATGACGGTTCCACCGGGGAGCATCATCAACCTTAGCGCGGAGGGCTCATTTGATCCCGACGGAGATAGACTCTCGTACGACTGGTTCTTCTATTCCGAACCGAGCAGCTACGACGGCCCGCTGACCATCGAGGACGCTGACAAGCAGCAGGCAAGGTTCATTGCCCCCGCGGTGGATTCACCAGGGACTATCCACATAGTGCTCACTGTTACCGACGACGGCGCTCCGCCTCTGTGCGCCTATAAACGAGTGATAGTCACAGTGGACCCAAACACAAGAGTATGATCGCCGATGACCAATACCTGATCGGCGTATTGTTGGACCGGTCGAACGTCTTGTCGTCTGACCGGTATCCCTACTGCGTACAAGCCATTCGTAACCTTCGCTCCTCGCGCCGGTAAGCTTGCCTGCCCTGAGCCTACCTGCCCTGAGCTTGCCTGCCCTGAGCTTGTCGAAGGGTCGAAGGGTCGAAGGGTCGAGGCGATCCTGATGGGGGAGGAGCCGAGCGGGCTTGTCCTCCGGCTCGTCCGACGACCTCTCCGTCGTAGCTTTAGCGGAGATGGAAGCTTCAGCGAAGTCGGAAGCCTTGGCGAAGTCTGGCTGTCGCTGACGATGCTGACGAAGGAAAGCGCGGTACTTTGGAGCGATCAGAGGAAATCTTTCCGTCCCCGTTACCAAGACTAAGCTAGTGCTGACCAGCAAGGCAAGCGGCGCACTCTGGGCATGGGGAATCATCCGTTATGCTTACGAATCACCACACTCAAGACACCTTCGATTGGCCTGGGTACGCTGGACGAGAGCAACCGATAGCTGATGGAAAATGATCCGGCACTCTCTGGGTTCTCAAACACAACATAGACGGCACCAAGCTTGACGGGTTGGTGATGCTTCGCTCTGACGACGTGGTAGAGAACCTGGTTTCGATAACAATCAATGGTCGGTCTTGCCCCATTAGGTTTCGAGGGAACGCTAGCCGATGTCGCCCTCAAGACAATGACAGCAGGGCCACCGTCGAAGACCTCTTCAAATGACTTAGAGTAATCCTTCGGGTCCGGGGGTGTAGGCCGGCTGGGCAGATCATACCCGTCTCTCACATCCAACCCAGAAGGAAAGGTTAGTTCGATGTCGATGTCATCGGCTACGCACGTACCGGAATTGGCAAGGGTGAATTCGAGCACCACAACCCGCTCCTGAAAACGAGAGAGAGCTCTCAGATATTTCTCATAGGACTCATAGTGTTCCCGGCATGCCCAATCGTAGCCAGGTAGGTCGAAAAGATGGCCATAGGTCTTCCGACCCGGACTATGTTCCTGCCACACTCTGTCCAGTTCCGCCTTGATCTGTTCGTCGGTCATGCCAGAAAGAACGAATGCCTGATGCTGTCCACCATCCCCAAATATCAGTTCCAGTTTGGGAATCCGGTTCTCGTATTCCTGGACTTGTTGCTTTAGTCTGGCATTCTCCTTCTCTACGGGGTCCGCATCATCCTCCAGCCGGTAGTCGTTCTGACCCCACCACGTAACTGGAATGCCTAGAGACCTAGTGCTCTGTTAAGCTAGATTTGCAGCATAGCGTAATATGGTGTAAGATGGGTTTATGAAAATAAAACACCCCGTACACCTAACCGAAGAACAACGT